>Ga0102924_1000005_pt1 | contig 290232 bp, 174 predicted proteins | sample PaiPotPPM11metaG_FD_80116 | JGI IMG/M metagenome (GOLD analysis project Ga0102924, IMG submission 80116) | Iron sulfur acid spring bacterial and archeal communities from Banff, Canada, to study Microbial Dark Matter (Phase II) - Paint Pots PPM... ...
ACGAGCTATCTGGTCTCGAACGCGATCATCCTTCCGGTCGGGGCATGGGCGTCGAGTGTAATTGGCCGCAAAAACTTCTTTTTGCTCTGCATCACCATTTTTACAGTCGCCAGCTTTCTCTGCGGCATTGCACCGACACTTCCGATCTTGCTCCTTGCACGTGTCCTTCAGGGTGTTGGCGGCGGCGGCCTACAGCCGATGGCGCAGGCCATCATGGCAGATTCGTTTGAACCAAGGAAACGGGGCCAGGCCTTTGCACTCTATGGCCTTGTTGCGGTGCTTGCGCCGTCCCTCGGACCGACAATCGGTGGTTGGATCACCGACAACTACTCGTGGCGATGGATCTTCTACATCAATCTGCCAGTTGGCTTGATCGCCTTTTTCCTGGTCACCCGTTTGGTCCAGGATCCTCCCTGGATCAAAGCCGACATCACCAATCTCAGGAAACTGGATTACATCGGCCTCGGACTGCTGACGGTCGCTATGGGCGGCATGCAGATCATGCTCGACAAGGGAGAGGAGAACGACTGGTTCGCCTCGTCTTTTATCCGCATTTTCTGCTTTCTCTTCGTCGTGGGCATGGCCGGCCTGATCTGGTGGCAGTGGCGGGCCAAGAACCCCATCATGAACCTGCGGCTGTTCAAGTACAAAAACTTCGCCATCTGCTGCTTCCTGATGATTCTGGTCGGTGGTGTCCTGAATGCCGCGACAGTGTTGGAGCCTCAGTTTCTTCAGCAGTTGATGGGCTACACAGCAACCCGGGCCGGCGAGGCGCTAGCGTGCGGGGGACTCGTTTTGCTCGTCGTAATGCCCTTGGCGGGCACAGCGACTGGCAGGTTTCCCGCAAGAAATATGGCTGCATTCGGCTTCACCTGCTTTACTTGGGCCTTCTACTACACCTCGACGCACTTCACGCTCACCATGACGTTTGGTTTCGCGTCCTGGCTGCGTGTGCTTCAAATGTTCTCGATCCCGTTCTGTTTTATTGCCATAACCACTGCGGCCTATGTCGGCCTTCCAAAAGAGACGAGCAATCAGGTATCCGGGATCATCAACTTCGTCCGCAACGTCGGCGGCAGCATTTTCATCGCGGCCACAGGAGCAGTCGTGACCAACCGCTCTCTAGTCCACCAGGCCCACCTGCAGGAGTACATGCAGCCTGGCAATCCTGCGTTCGTCAACCGTGTCAACGTGCTTACTTCATTCTTCGGCGGGAGTGGCAGAGGGCCGGGTCCGGGCCTGATGGCACGAGCCGCGATCTATCAGCAACTGAATCGACAGGCGGGTGCTATGTCTTATCAGGACATCTATTTTCTCCTCGCTTGCATGTCGGCTGGTATGTTTGGATGCGCGTTCCTCCTCAGCAAGAACAAGCCCGGCGCAGGCGCTCCTGCAGGAGAAGCAATGAATTAATAGCACGCCGCGTCATCAAACCGTGATGGGCCAAACAGATTGAGAAACATTGGCGGACCCATTAGACAAACCGGGAGCGTTTTGATGCAAAATCGCCAATGCACTCGTCGAGGAGCAATTGACAACCAGATGCCTTAGGCAAGGCCGACATTTGGTAGTTAGTAGTCTGTGTCCGTCAGAAATCTGCTTGGCAAGCACTTCTATTTCTTAGAGAGACGTCTGACCTCGTGCTCGACGGAGTCTTAGTCTCCACCCATGCCGTTGGTCGTTTTCGCGTGGAGATGGCCCCGCAATGATGCCGGGTCTTGCAAGACGAGGGTCTGCAAGACCTGTCTAGCCGGCAACCGATCTGCGCCACCGCGCTTTGTTAGTCACAGTCGGGAGTCTGTCCGCACTTCCACGGTTGTTCAATCATTGCGGAGGAGCGAATTCGACAAGACAGTGACATTCTCTTTACCGCGACGTGACAATCCTTGACTGAGGGCTCGGTAGGCTCAAGGGCAGAGTCGTTCCTCTCGGGCGGCAGTTTAGAATCCGCAAGTTTGCGTGCCGGCTTGGATGCCCACTTTGAATACCGATCTCGCTTCGAACTACCTGAGTAGAGAGCAGTTGTTGCGCGAGGCTGTGCTGCTGACGTTTTGTGATCCTTTGCCCGACCAATGCGGGCGACTGCAGACTCTCTCGGAGAGGCAGTGGAAAAGGCTACTCTGTTGGCTCGACATCAGCGGACTTGCCCTGTACTTCCTCGATCGAATGGTGGAGTTGCGACTCTGTAATATTCTGCCGCCTGGTGTCCTGGGACGTTTGCAGCAGAATCTGCACGACAATATTGGCCGAACGCGCGGAATGGCTGCGGAATCGGTAGCAATCCAACGGGAGTTCCAGAGATCCGGTCTGTTGTATGCGACGCTGAAAGGATTTTCGCTATGCCCGGGTTCGGTACCGAGGGCGGAATTGCGGCATCAGTTTGACCTTGATTTTCTCATGGCCGAAGAGAGTGTCTCAGAGGCACGGCAGGTTCTGGAACGCAGAGGCTACCGGCTGTACGCAATCAGCGGCAGGAGCTTGGAGTTCAAGATAAACGAGAGGCCTGTTGTTTCGCTGAATGATCTGTATAAGGATTCGCCGGGACGGGCGGTAGAGTTGCACATTGAAGCATCGGTCCCGGGGCGCCACGGCTTGCTGGGCCGTATTGAGAAGCGCGATTTTTGCGGTATACGCATGCCGGTACTATCACCCGTCGATCTATTTCTGGGCCAGGGACTGCATGTGTACAAGCACGTATTTAGCGAGTTCTCACGGGCGGCACATCTACTTGAGTTCCGTCGTCATGTGCTGCTTCGCAGAAATGACGAAAGGTTCTGGGATGAGCTTCGATCCATCGCCGAGGAGAATCCCCGGGCGGTGCTCGGGCTCGGCGTGGTTACACAATTGATCACGCGCGTGACGGGCGAATTCGCGCCCGAAGCACTTACGAACTGGACCGTCAATCGCCTTCCCGCGTCCGCGCAGCTTTGGATCAACATGTATGGACGCCGTGTTGTTTTCGACAAGTTTCCAGGGAGCAAGCTCTATCTGCTACTGCAGAACGAGTTGGAGTCCGCCGGCGTTCCATCGAAGCGTTCCCTACGGCAGTCGTTGTTGCCCCGGCGGCTGCCGCCCGCGATTATTCGGGCGTCTTCCCGAGAGACCCTATCCTCGCGAATTGACCGCTATCGCCTGCAACTCAGCTTTATTCTTGGCCGGTTGCGCTTTCACATCGTGGAAGGAGCTCGATACACATGGGAGTCGTACCGTTGGCGCCAAAACATGAATCGGCCTACATTATGATGCCTGACTTACGCCCAGCCGCCATTGCGTTCGAAGCAATCGCGCCGACATTCGACTCCCGCTTTAGTGGCTGGCACAGTGTTGCGGCGCAACGCCGTGCGGTGCGGGCCGAGTTACTGCGCGAATTTCCAAAGGGTGGCCGGATCCTGGAACTAGGCGGTGGCACGGGCATAGACGCGACGTTCCTGGCGGAGCGCGGATTCGATGTACTTCTGACGGACCCCTCGCCGACCATGGTAGAGCTGGCGAAGGCAAAGCTTGTGCCTCTGGGCTCGCGGGCCAAGATTGCCGCCGGCGAGGACATGGAGGAGTTTGCAGGCAATCATCTTGCTGGGGGTGGGACGCAATTCGATGGAGCGTTTTCGAATTTTGCGCCACTGAATTGCGTTGCGGATCTGGGCCCTGTGGCACGGGGGCTAGCCCGTATGCTGAAGCCCGGGGCTTCGGCGATGCTCGTGCTGTTTGGCACCTTTTGTCCCGGCGAGATGAGTGTAGAGGTGCTGCGCGGCCGGCCACATCTGGCGCTGCGACGCTGCAAGCGCGGAGCCGCTCCAGCACGTCTGGCGAAGCACGAGTTTGAGGTCGTTTATCACCGCCGCGCCGAGTTGATGAATGCCTTCGCTCCGTGGTTTGTGCTGGAGAGGCGGGTCGGCATCGGCGTGGCTCTCCCACCGAGCGCTGCCGAACCGTGGATTTCGGAGTGGCCGCATTTGCTGGCCGCGATGGAGATGTTCGACCGTGGGTTTGCGCGACCACTGGCGATTCTGGGCGATCACGTTCTGTATCAATTTCGCCGGACGAACTCCGTCTAGCCCTCGACAATGGAATGACCATTTCAAGACATTCTGGCGACACTTTCACGAGTGTGGAAAGCTACCTTCAGACAGGTTCACTAATTAGCGTGCTTGTCGTGAGCCATGGACAATATGCGAGTGTCGAGGGGCCATCCCGAGTTGATAAGACTACGACAAATTGCCGATGTACGCTTTCCAACACGTTGGGCGGATTTTCGCCTATTAGCTTTCGAGGGCGTCCATGAACGGAATGAAGCAGGCGAAGAACGCATGGAAACTGCGCTAGCGCTGGTCCTTGGCGATATCCATAGCTCGCCTCCGGTTGTTCGTATTCATTCCCAATGCACGACTGGGGATGTTTTCCACTCGTTGCGATGCGACTGTCGCGATCAGCTTCATCTTGCGATGCGAGCGATCGCGGATGAGGGGGTGGGGATGATCCTCTATGAGCATCAGGAAGGCCGCGGCATAGGCCTGATGGAGAAGCTGCGCGCATACGAGCTCCAGGACCAGGGGCTCGACACCATCGAGGCGAATCTTCGATTAGGGCACGCGATCGACCTGCGCGACTATGCATTGCCGGTGCAGATTCTTCGGTTTCTTAACGTGCGCTCGGTGCGGTTGATGACAAACAATCCTGAAAAGATCGACGCCGTACTGTCGTCGGGGATCGAGATCGTGGAGCGCGTGAGCGCTGATGTTCCGGGCAGTCCCCATTCCGAACACTACGTTGCGACTAAACGCGAGCGGCTGGGTCACCTGTCGAACCCGGTGAGGATGCTGCCCGAGACTGCTCGCCTGTAGTCCGTGAGCTGGGTTGCGGTGAGGTCGGGAGTGTTGGTGGAGAACTCGCGGCCGGGCATAAACAGCCAAAATTGCTGGTACTGATTGAACGGTAAAGGGATGACATTGAGTTGACAATCCCGAGACAACTGCATGTGCAGCGCCGGGCTACGCTACTTCCACAGGCGGAATCCGCCAATTGCGTCATTGCGTCAGACACGCCGGCGGGGCGCCTAAGTAAGTCCGATCGGCGTGAAAAACGAAACGATCCGAGGTTATGCTTTGGCACAAGTCCTACTCACACACTCCTACCATCTTCCGTATGACTCGAAACAACTGCGCAAGATGCAGCCCTATACGCCGATAGGCACGCTGTATGCGGCTACGGCGCTACGGGGAGAGGGTATCTCGGTTACGTCATTCGATTCGATGCTTGAAGATCCGTCCGCAAAGTTCACCGCAATGCTGGAGGAGCACCGGCCGAAGATTGTGGCGGTGTATGAGGATGACTTCAACTTTCTTTCGAAGATGTGCCTGACGCGGATGAGGGAAGTGGCCTGGGAGATGGCGAAGGTTGCCCATGCCATTGGTGCGATCGCGATTGTTCACGGGTCGGATTCGACGGATAATTCTACTCTGTTCCTGGAGAACGGCTTCGACTATGTGCTCTGCGGAGAGGCGGAGGCGACTCTGGTGCAGCTATGCTCGTCCATCCTGCGCGGTGAAGAGGTGCCGGCGATAGAAGGCATGGTCACACTCGACGAGCACGGCCAGCCAATACAGAGTCTGCAGCGGCTTGCAAAGAATCCTCGGTGGGCGGAACTTGCGTTGCCCTCGCGCGATCTGATTGACCTTGAGCCGTATCGTGCGGCATGGGTGAGAGAGCACGGCTATTTTTCGACGAATATGGTCGCCAGTCGCGGGTGCCCCTACCATTGCAACTGGTGTGCCAAACCGATCTCCGGCAACAAATTTCATCTGCGTCCGGCATCGGTGGTTGCCGAAGAGATGAAGATGCTGAAGGTGGGCGCGGGCGTCCAGCATATCTGGTTCGGCGACGACGTCTTCGCGCTGAATCATCATTGGGTGCGCGAGTTTGCCGAGGAAGTTACGAGACGGGATGCTGCCCTGCCGTTCAAGGTTCAGTCGCGCGCAGATCTGATGAGCGAGGAGACTGTTGGGAATCTGAAGGTCGCGGGATGTGCAGAGGTCTGGATGGGAGTTGAATCCGGTGCGCAGAGTGTGCTGAACGCGATGGATAAGGGGCTAACGCTTTCCTCCGTGATTGCGGCTAGGCAGCGCCTGAAGGAGGCTGGGATTCGAGCGTGCTTCTTTCTGCAGTTCGGCTATCCGGGAGAAACCTGGGTGGAGTTGCAGGAGACGATCGCATTTGTCCGCGAAATGCGCCCCGACGATGTCGGAATTTCATTTTCTTATCCGTTGCCTGGCACGGTATTTTATGAGCGCGTGAGGGCGCAGTTGGGCCAGAAACGTAACTGGACTGACAGCGATGATCTTTGCATCATGTTCAGGGCAGCTTACACAACCGAGTTCTATCGTGCGGTACGCGATGCTCTCCATGCCGAGGTTGATTCCTGGCTTGAGTCTGAGGTGTCTTACCAGACAAAGAGCCGGGTCGAGAAGATGTGGCGCAACGTCTATGAACTAGAGCCAATGAGTCGAGATGCTGAGGCCCTCGGCTCTCTTGACCCTCCCCCGATATATCCTTCCTCTGCGTTTGTGCCTCTCGAGCATTTGGTGTCGCTCAGGGAGGCGTAGATGGAGGAAGCTCTCCTAACTCGGGTCCCATATCTGCGCGACGCCCCACTTCAGTTCGACGTCCGGGTGCAGTGCCCTCGCTGCAGGACGGCACTGATCGGGCTGAGTTGCATGCAATGCGGGTTACGAATGTGGACCAGCAATGGCATTGTGCATGCGCTTCCACCAGAGCGTGCAGCGCATTTTGCACCGTTCATGCAGGACTACGAACACATTAGGGCGGTAGAGGGTCGGGGCAGCGAGAGCCAGGAGTTTTATCTCGGCCTTCCGTATAGGGACAGTTCCGGGCGGAATAGTGGCCAGTGGCATATCAGGGCGCGAAGTTACGACTGTTTGATCAACCATATTTTAAAAGCGCCGGGACGTCGTAGAACGGTTCTGGATATCGGTGCGGGCAACTGCTGGATGAGCTTTCGCCTGGCGCTGCTTGGATATCGTCCCGTCGCAGTGGACCTATTGACCAATGAGAATGACGGTCTCGGCGCCGCCGTGCACTACCAAGACTCGCTGGCCGAGCTATTTCCGCGATTTCAAGCTGAGATCACACGTCTGCCGTTTCAGGATGAGCAGTTTGATGTAGTCATCTTCAATGCGTCTTTCCACTATTCCGAAGACTACGAGGCCAGCCTGCGGGAAGCGTTTCGATGTCTTAGACGCGGCGGCATAGTGGTCATCAGCGATACTGCCTGGTACTCGCGCGTGGAGAGCGGAAGGAAGATGGTCGCCGAGCGGCAGGCCGCTTTTCTGCAGAAGTACGATACTGCTTCGGATTCGATTCGAAGCCTTGAATTTCTGACCGATGAGCGACTGCGAGCGTTGGAAAAGCAGCTATCGATTCACTGGACCACATTCTCTCCGCGGTACGGTTTGAAGTGGGCGATGCGCCCGTTGATGGCTCGTCTACGGGGCAGACGCGAACCTGCACGGTTTCGGATCTACACAGCGAGGAAAGATGCATGACCCTGGCCCGATCGCGAGGGACGCTCGCTCAACGCTGATTCGCGGAGCGCGGTGCGAACTCGGACCACGGGAAAGTCTGCGTGCTTCCATCCAGATCACCGATGGACGTGTGACCAGTATTGGGGCGGAGTCATGTTTTACTTCTGCCTCTAACTCCGGACACGGCGAGATTGACCTGAGTGGCTTCCTTATCATGCCTGGGTTCATCAATGCGCATGATCATCTGCAGTTCGCTCTTCACCCCAGGCTCGCAGATCCGCCCTATCGGAATTATGTTGAGTGGGGCGAGGATATACACGCCAAATTTCCCGAGGTCTTTGCTAGGCATCGGGCCGTGCCGAAGGATGTGCGCCTGTGGTGGGGCGGCCTGAGGAATCTGCTCTGCGGCGTGACGACAGTAAGCCACCATGACCCACTGTGGCCGGAGCTGCAGCGAAAGGATTTTCCGGTAAGAGTGGTTCATGACTATGGTTGGGGACATTCTGTGGCGCTCAGCCGAGATCTGCGTCATGCGCGCTCCGCTACACCAGCGGGAAGCGCGTTCATTGTGCATGCATGCGAAGGAGTCGACGGGCATGCTCGCGATGAACTTTTCAAGCTTGATCGGTGGGGGCTTCTGGATGCCAACACGGTGTTGGTACACGGTCTGGCCGTCGATGAAGACGGCGTTGAACTCATCAAGGCACGCGGGGCGTCGCTTATTGTCTGCCCATCTTCGAACGAGTTCCTTTTCGGGAGACTGCCTGACGCGGCGGTCTTTGGCGCGATTGACAAAGTCGCATTGGGAAGCGATTCTCCACTGACCTCGGAAGGTGATCTGCTGGACGAAGTCCGATTTGCGATGCGATATTGCGAGATCTTACCTCAGGCAGCCTATCGCATGGTGACAGATTCTCCCGCCGCGATGCTTAGGCTGGTCAATGCTGAAGGTTCCATCAAAGTGTCCGGCGTAGGAGATCTGATTGCTGTGCGAGACACCAATCAAGTTGCAACTGACGGACTGCGGACGATGTCTATGGCCGATGTGGAGTTCGTCATGATTGGCGGAACTGTGCACCTCGCTTCGGACGCGGTCTTCGACAGGCTTCCGCTTTCTGAGGCGCGGGAGTTGGAGCCATTATGGATTGACGGCACTGTCCGTTGGCTGCGCGCACCAGTGAAAGCGCTCCTGCAAAGTGCCGAAGCAGTTCTGGGCGTCGGGGAAGTGCGCTTGGGAGGTAAGCCGGTTCGCATTCCGGAGTACCTGGAGGCTAAACATGCCTGCTGAACTGTTAGCTCAAACAGAGAGCGGTATCGCGTCGGCGGGAGCAGGGATTGTTAGCCTGCCGATCCTCCTGCTGAATGTCCATGAACACTGTAACTGCCGGTGCTTGATGTGCGATATCTGGCAGAGGAAGGACGGCAAGGAGCTTGACCTCGTAGATTTCGAACGTCATCGTGCATCGATTATGCGGCTTGGGGTACGTCAGGTCGTTCTTACCGGCGGCGAGCCGCTGCTACATCGGAACCTTGAAGGAGTGTTTGAGTTTCTTCGCGACTGCAATGTGAGCATCACCTTGCTGACCACGGGATTGCTGCTTTCAAAACGGGCAAATGTTGTAGCGGCAAACGTGGACGAGATCATCGTTTCCCTCGACGGGCCGGAAGAGGTGCATGACCGCGTGAGAAGAGTGAAGGGAGCTTACCGACTGATCGGCGAGGGCATCTCCTCTATTCGGCAGAGGAAGAACGACATGCCTGTGCACGGCAGATGCACGGTGCAGAAGGAGAACCATAGACTTTTGCGGAAGGCGGTGGCGGGGGCTAAGTTTCTCCGAATGAATTCGATTTCGTTTCTGGCAGCCGATGTGACGTCGCAGGCATTCAACCGTGAGCTTGTATGGCCCGGAGAAAGACAGAGCCAAGTTGTTCTGACGCGGCAAGAGGTGGAAGCTCTCGAAGAAGAGATCACGTTGTTGATTCGGGAGAACGATGAAGATATCCGGTCAAAATACGTCAGCGAATCTGCCGAGAAGTTGTGGCGCATCGCACGCAGGTTCAGGGAACAACTTGGCGAGATGTTTCCCATAGCTCCGCGATGCAATGCTCCCTGGGTATCGGCGGTGATAGAAGTCGACGGGTCGGTTCGGCCGTGCTTTTTCCACAAGAAGATTGGGAGCTTGAGCGAACAAGCTCTGGAACAGGTGATTAATGGGCAGGAAGCGCAACGTTTTCGTGCATCGCTTAGTGTCAGCGAGAATGCCATCTGCCAGAGATGTGTTTGCTCGCTTAACTATAAGAAGCCGCAAGGCTAGTTGCTTTGCGCCGGGCTGTTCAGGATTTGTGCGAGGAAGCGAATGTCACACTTTGGGGTGCTGTCCTATAAGGGTACCGGGCACCTGAACCCGCTTATCGCGCTGTCCCGGCAATTGGTTGGCCGAGGACACAGAGTCACATTGTTCCAGAAACCGGAGGTTGAAGCACGGGTCCGTGAACATGGCTTGAAGTTTGTTCCGATCGGATCGCCAAAGCTCTCCTCTACTGAAGATGAGAGGGCCGGCGGCCAGAGCCTTTCGGGTATTGCCGCCCTCCGCAATGGCATTCGCCGCATAGCTGACGATATGGAGATGTTTCTGCGAGAGGCACCAGCCGCACTGGCTCATGCCGGAGTCGACACACTGATCATGGACGAGATAGCCCTATCCGGACCGACGCTCGCCGAGATGTTGCGCCTGCCTTACTTTGTGGTATCGACTTCTGTGCCGCATAATTTCGGATGGACTGCACCTCTCCGGATTTCACCGCGTCATAGTTGCTTTGGCCGCGTGCAGAATGCGATGCTGCACGTATCGATCCTCCGGATGAGGGGCCCCGTACGGCGCCGACTGGACAGGTACCGACGCCAAGCCGGGTTGGGGCCAATTCGAGGGATTGAGAAGGCGTTTCCTTCGCTGGCACATATAACGCAATTGCCGGAGTGCCTTGATTTTCCTCGGTCGGTGCTGCCACATAATTTCTACTACACCGGACCCTTTGTGGATGAAACTGCGAGGCGATTGGTGGAGTTCCCGTGGGATCGTTTGGATGGCCGACCGGTGGTATATGCATCGCTGGGAACTACACGTAAGAGCGAGCCGGGTACCTTCCAACTGATCGCCGAAGCGTGCGACGGGCTCGATCTGCAGTTGGTAATTTCGCTCGGCGGACGCCGTGACCCGAAGATGTTTGCAGGTCTACCGGGAGATCCTGTGGTCGTGCGCGACGCTCCTCAGCTTGAACTGATAAAGCGAGCCGAAGTAGTCATCACGCATGGGGGGTTGAACACAGCTCTGGAAACCCTGATGGAAGGAAAGCCCATGGTTGTTATACCGAAATCCTTTGATCAACCAGCGGTGGCGGCACGCCTGGAATGGTTGGGAGTTGCCGAGGCACTTCCGGCCGAGAGGGTATCTGCGAAGGACATTCGCGTGGCGCTTGCCAAGGTGTTCGGGGATCCAAGCTACCGCGAATCAGCCAGACGGGTGCAGACCAAGATTCTCTCTGCACGTGGTCTGGAGCGGGCTGCGGATGTGATCGAAGAGCTTCTGGAGAAGAGCCATTATGCAATCCATGCATGACCACGGTCTGGCAGGAGATTTACGGATTGTGGTCGTTACCTCGACTCGTCGTGCCCTCTGGTCCGAACGCGTAGTGCTCTGCTTGTCTCTGCTGTACTTGTGCGTGCACACGTTGCCGCAGGCGTGGAGGACACTCAATACTGACTTTCCCAACTACTACATGGCTGCGCGACTGGTCCATGAGGGCTATGACACTTCGCGAATGTATGAGTGGTCGTGGATAGAACGTGAAAAGGACCACCGCGCCGTTGACATTCGAGTGATTGGTTTGCTGCCAATCACTCCGTTTTCGACGCTGGCCGTGTGGCCGCTAACAGGGCTCGCACCTCTTACTGCCAAACACATCTGGATCGTTCTGAATCTGGCCTTTCTCATTCCGATTGGGTGGATGTTGCGAGCGCTGACGAGGCTGACGTATCAACAAATAGCGCTATCCCTTTCGCTTTGCTTCCCGCTGTACCGCAACCTCTTATTCGGTCAATTCTATGTTCTTGTACTTTTACTGATCGTTGCGGCGTGCTGGAGCTATCTGCGGGGCTTCCGCGTTCTGGCTGGCGCATTGGTAGCCATTGCCGCCGCCTGCAAGGTCTTCCCAGCCCTGCTGTTGATTTTCTTTCTGCAACGGAGGGAGTGGCGCGCCCTTGCGTCGAGTGTCATCGCGGGACTGGCTGCAGTTTCTGTGTCTGTCGCGGTCTTCGGCTGGAATGTGCATCGCGTCTGGCTCTATCAGATTCTGCCCTGGACCCTGCACGGCGAAGGGTTGCAGCCCTATACGACAAGCGCCTCTATCTCTGGAGTGCTGCATTGCCTGTTTCTTTCGGAGCCTCGATGGAACCCACATCCGTGGCACTCCTCTCCGCTGTGCTACTCTCTGTTGCTACCAGTGACGCAGATGCTGTTCCTGGCGCCGGCTATCCTACTTATTCGCAGGGACGATCGCACGCAGAGCAGGATCCTTCTGGAGTGGGCGGCACTGCTGACTGCAGCGCTGGCTATCTCCACCATCCCCGCGTCTTACAACTTCGTGCTGATGGTGCTGCCCGCGTGTGTGCTGGCGTCGATCTTGCTGCAGCGCAAGCGATATGGTTGGTTGGCCGCACTGGTAATCGCCTATCTTGGCATCGGGTTTCCCATGCCAAATCCGCACAGCTATGTGGGACTTGCACTCCTGTTGTATGTGCCGCGCCTTCCCTTGATGTTGGGAATGCTGTGTGGGACCTATGCACTGCTATGGCATGACCCGCCAGACGGGGCTGCCGCGCGGGATTGGACTCGCTTCGCCTGGGTCACGGTTATGGCCGTGTCCGTGATCGTGAGTGCGCGTTCAACGCTTCACTTGGAACGCGCGGAGCGGGAGGACTATGCCTACCGGTTGCCGCTGCAGATGCAGGGATTTCTGAACTCCAGCCCACAATCGACGGGTACCGGAGTTCGCTACTCTGCGTTTACCTTCACGGGGTATCACCTGGTGACACAGGAGCCGGACGCCGTATGGTCCGATCCACCAATGGATGCTCCGTTCGACGATCTGTCGTTCACCAGCGGATCCGGGCATATCTGGGTGGAGAGAGCTTCCAGTCCGCGATCGCAGATTGTGGATTTGAAAGAATCCTCACGACCTGTGATCGATGACGGACGGGAGCCGATGCTTTCGGCCGACGGCCGAGATTTGGCCTTTCTTCGCGACGATCATGGCAAGGGACGGCTTTTGGTTCGAAGGGCATTCCAGTCTGATACTGCGAGCGATGTGGCGCTGACACCTTCGAGACTGAACGTGTATGAGGTGTCGTATGCTTCCGAAGGCAACTACGCCTTTTCGGCTATCGCAGACGGACGACCGCCTGAGATCTATTTGACGGACGGGGCTCACGCGAACTCGCCGATTGGACTTGGTGAGTCGCGGTACCCCGCCATCTCGCCGGATAGGAAGTGGATGGCCTATAGTCGCCTCGACCACGGCATGTGGAATCTGTGGATCCGCGACCAAGGGACCGGCGCGACGCGGCGGATCGCCGATGTTCCTTGCAATCAGATTCAGCCTTCGTGGGAAGGCGACTCAAGAACCCTGCTCTACGACACCGATTGCGGACGGAGTGTGTGGTTCACGGCAGTGGCAAGGCGAAGAGTGATTCCCTGAACACGATCCTGAATCAGGCACCGCTGACTCAAAGTGTCGGAGCTTTAGGATTGGTTCGCGCATCCCACGCCAGGCGATCCAGCTGTTGAATCGCCTGATCAAATTCGTGATAATGCAGAGCGAATGTGGGGGTTCTAGAGAGTGTTTCCAATATCTTCTCGTGTTTCGTGCGAATCTCTCCAGCGGAATACAACTCTCTCCGCGTACGTTCCGTTGCCGTTCCCTCCGGCAGTCTTACCAGTCTGCCCGATGCTGTCGCGTGGCGATCCAGATAGACAACCGCATACACACCGGCCTCAGTCGCTGTGACTATTTGAGGAAACTCGGAGACTGGAACCTCAATAGAAGCTTTACCCTCCATGCGTGGCGTTAGCTTACGGTCTGCAAGTTCCGGGAAGAGAGCCTGTGCCGTCGGGCGGAAGCGCATCCGATGCGAGTGTCCAATCACCCGGGGTAGATCCGAATCGTTGATCAAGTAGCTGGTGTCGTCTGAGACATAGGTCCAGCCTGCCCGGGCGCACGCGTAAGCAAGTGTTGACTTGCCTGCGCCCGAGTCACCGCAGAGCAGAATGCCTTTGCCATTCTTGCTAACGCAGGCACCATGTATGTCGGTGACCACGGATGAGCCGAGCAATAGATACATAACCTTTTCGAGGAAGTTATAGCGGAAATAGAGCCTGTTCTTCAGGGCCGATGAGTTTAGCCAGACGAAGCCTGTATGCGTCCGAAGATCCAGCAATGCTTGGTTTTCAGCGTCTGCAACCAAGGAATAAAGATGGTTGTATTCGCGCCTCGCTGGCTCAGGCGGACACCCTGGTCCGCCTCCCTTGCTGATCCCGATACGTACCTCCAAGGTGGCGCGTCCGTGACGTAATCGCCTATGACCGAAACTGTCGTTTGCTGCCTCCAGAACGTCAGGATGATTTGTAACGATCTCAACTGCAAATCCGAGTGGGTAGAAGGTCTTGCGAAGTGGTAGGTCCATATCGCAAAGGAGAGCGTCCGAGGGTCTGCTCCCCTTGCGATTTCCATCGGCTTGTTCAGTCGGTTGCCGGATGAGTTCAATTGGCATAGCGTTCCTTAAGTCTAGTGAATTTAACTAGTGGGATTATGTCTTCGGAGCTCATAAATAACTTGGTTTCCGTGGTGTTCCGCTAGGCAAGTGTCTGGAACTGACCACAAGTGATCGAATCGCTATGTCGAGCTTAGGGAACCAACCAAGGAAGGTTGTCATGTCCAGGTAAAGGAATTGTCACTTCTCATTCCGATCCGTTTCGCTGAATGCGCTGGGACGGGGTAATTGACGGCGCCTGCGTTCCTCCGGAGATGACAAACAACTGACAAAGGGTAAATGATCCGGAGACACCTCGAGGCTCCTTATCAACTATCGTGGCTACTATGCCGCAGCCGATACCGACGGCTTAGGAGGAGAAACGAGTGAAGGCTTTCGAAGAAACAAGTGCACGTGACCTGAACCCGGGCGCGCTTCGGGCTGAGATGAATTCGAAGGGGTATGCGCTGATTCGCGGGCTTCTACCGCGAGAGTCAGTGAGTAGCGTTTTGGGCGATACGACGCGGGTTCTTTCTGCCGCGGGCTGGCTGTCACCCGACAGCGATCCACGGGAACGAGTGGCTGCTCACGGTGCGGCCTGCGGCGACCCTGATCCGAGGTTCAAGCAGGTCTATCAGGAAGTCTTCAACCTCGAATCGTTTCACGCGCTGCCGCACCAACCGGCCCTGCGAGAAGTGATGAAGATGCTCGCCGGTGACCAACCCCTCGTCCATCCAAAGCCGATCGGCCGTCTGATCTTTCCTAATTGCGAGCGCCTAGTGACGCATGCCCACCAGGACTATGAGTTCATGGGCGGAGATCCCGAGTGTTTTACGGTATGGATTCCGTTCCACGACGTTCCGCTCGATGCAGGTCCTTTGAGGATTCTGGAAGGTTCCCATCGCTTCGGTGTCCAGAACCACGAAAGGGAAAACCTGCATGTTCCCGAGATTCCGGATGGGGTGGCCATGGGAGACGGTTGGGTTGGTGGTCACGTGAACGCAGGCGACGTGCTGATTTTCCATAGCCTAACGGTACACGCGGCTGGGCCGAACCTATCGGGCCGGCTTCGTCTTTCTCTTGATTGCAGATTTCAGGATGCTCGGCGAGTTTTGAATCCCTCCAATCTGGTATTTGGCGGTGAGTCGGGAAAGTCCTGGGAAAAGACGTATTCTGGCTGGGGCTCGGAGGATTTGAAGTTCTACTGGAAGAGTATCCCCTTGATATTGAAGCCTTCGAAGGAAGAACTCGCGCACCTCGCGGCAACAGCTGAATCGTCATCGGCACGGGCGAGATATGCCAGGATGGTGAGTCAACTCGACTGACGTTCGGCGTAATTGATCTGAAAGACCCGGTGGGCCTGCGGATTACAATCCACTGACATTTCGGCGACCGACCCCTGACAACTGTGGAATGTGCGGATTGGTAGAGTCGGTTTCATGATCAGCCGATCACGCACATCCTCGGAAGACTGGTCGGACGTGCAGCGGCCCATTCACTGGCCTTTCAACATTGGCGAGAGCCTTCGGTCGGCGCTTCGTTTGCTGGGAAGCAGACAGCGCCTTTCACTTCTATGGCTAACGGCAGAGAGGGTTGCAGTAGGGCTGTGCGATCTGTTGCTCGCCGGTGCGATGTATTTCCTGTTTTTGTTGCTGCAAGGTGCTTCGCCGGCGCATCACCGCTGGTGGACGCTTAAGACGACATTGTCGGCTGCACTGGTCGCGGCAACCCTGGTTGTGCTTCGAGCCCTGACGGAGCTCTCCTCGACACGATCCGTGGTTCGCCACATGCAGAGTCTCTACACGGATATGCTGCTTAGGCTGACCCATGGCTACAACGAGATGCAGTGGATCCACTTTACTCAGCGCAATCGCAGCGAATTGCTGAATCACTGTATGTTCACAGCACGCGAGGCCACTACCTTTTACCAGTTTGCTGTCGAGTTAACAGCCTCTGCAGTTGTCGTGATGGCGATGACTGTTGCTCTCGTCTATCGGAGCCCGGCGGCAGCGTGCGCTCTGGGAGTAACGGTAGCCGTGTTTTACGGAGTGCATCGGGTTCTTCTTCGCAAGAGGCTACAGCGATCTGCGTCGGACCGCGAACAGGCTCTTCGCATTCTCCAAAGAAGCCTGGCGGACATGTTCTCTTCGGGGAGGGAGATTCGCAGCTATCGGATTGAGGCGTTCTTTCATAGTCGGATATCAGGTCAGGCTCGAAGTGCGGCAGAAAGCTATCAGCGCCTCGCCGTTATTCCACAGATCGGACGGATCCTCGCCGATCAAGGAGTTGTGCTGCTGTTTCTCTGTGTCGTAATCGCGGTGCAACTGTGTCACGGAGACGTGCGCGAACTACTGTCGCTTCTGGTGTTCTACTTCGTGCTCTCCCGACGTTTGCTTCCCCTGGTAAGCCAGATATCCTTCATGGCCGGCCAAATGGACGGTTCGTACAGGAATGTGCAGACTGTCGCTGACGAACTCCGCGAATGCTCTCTGCACCGTACGGCTGCGGCTGCGGCGCATGTCGCCGGTGAGGAGTCGGCGCTCGAGCTTGATCAGGTGAGTTTTTCGTATAACGAGGAGCCTCCGATTCTGCGGAACGTAACGTTTTGCATGCGCCGTGGCGAGATCGTAGTGTTTCACGGGGTTTCCGGGAGTGGGAAAAGTTCCCTAATGAACCTCATCGCGGGTGTACTGCAGCCAGCGAGTGGTGTTGTCCGGGTGGACCGTGCGAGCGTCGCGTATGTGCCGCAGGACGTTGCTCTGCTGGACGATTCGATACGCAATAATCTTCTGTTCGGGCTTTCTGCGAAGAGCGACGCGGAGTTGATGGACGCTTTGGCTGTGGCAAACCTAGCGGAGTTTGTTGCCGCACAGCCTCGAGGCCTCGATACCGGAATCGGTGACAACGGAGTCTTGTTCTCCGGGGGACAGCGGCAAAGATTGGGGCTAGCGCGAGCGGTCTTGCGCGGTGCCGGGCTGCTCTTGCTGGATGAAGCGACCTCTGCGTTGGATCAGGAAAACGAATCCCAGGTGCTTGAGAATTTGAGCACATCCGGCTTGGCGGTCTTACTGGTAACGCATCGCGCCCTCAAGCAGGGCTTCGCGCAACGCGCCTTTCGGCTTCAGGAAGGTCGCCTGATTGAAGAACCGATCGAACTGACGTCTACACCCAGCGCTCCGGCGGAATCTGTTGAAGCAGCTTGTTAAGCCGACGCTGGCAGGAGACCGGGTGCCATCGAATCTGAGCGTCGAACCTTATGTGTCCCGGAATACGCGGCCGTGCATCGGCCGAATTGGATTGAGCGTTACCTTAACGCCAAGAAGGGAAGCGTGCAACGGGACGGGCCTCGGCCCGACTGAGCGTTATGGGTTGAAGAACCGAAGCAGAACTTCTTCGTCGTGCTTGCTGAGTGAGGCCCGGACGCGCATATGCCGCACGACCGTTCCGGAGATGCGGGGTGAGAACCCTTCAGGAGTGTTGTGGCAGCGGGAGCAGTTCTGCTGGAAGACGCGGGTGCCTTCGTCCTGGGGCTGCTGAGACACTTGAGCTGCGGGATGGGCATTCGACTGTTGTGTCGGAGGAGTATTGTTTTGCGTCGTGACCTGCGCAAGTGCGGCGGACGCGAGGACCACGAAAACGGGGAGAAGATATTTTGAATTCATGATCACTTGCCTTTCCAGGCTGGAAACAGGAAGCGGTAGACAATGCCTGTCTGCCAGATGTTGAAGTTGCCAGTGGAGGAAAACTGCCGCGAGTAGCTAGTGAGGATTCTAGTGTTGTGCGGCAAGTTGTAATCCAGGCCGAAATCGGCGCGCTGCGTACCTACGGACGGGACGCTGTCGCCTCCGAGCTTATCCAGGCGGAGGCTTTGATTCATCCGGAAGACAGGTTCGAAGCGCCCAACGAAGCTGTCCATACCGCCAAAGGCGCTGATGCGGTAGGCTGTCTCAAACCAGTATCCTTGGGCGTGCTTTCCGCGAGCGTACTCCGAACGCAGTTGGAAGCCGGAATTCTTTGGTTCCCACCAGACGTGAGTACCAAAGAAGTTCTCGTGGGTGCCCTGCAGTTGCCGGTCGTAGGAACCGCCAATCTCGAGGCGCTGATCCGGCAGATAGAGACTGACGCGGCCTCCGGAAGAACGATCAGCCTGGAAGTATTGATTATCTACACGGCTGGAAAAGAAAGCGTTGTAGCTAACAGAGTACTTGGGTCGTGAGATGGCCGAGCCGCTCAACATTCCGCCTGTACCAGCCCCGGTCGACAAGGAGCCGAGGCCAGCGGTGAGAGGACCCGCCTGAAAATTGCCGATCCAGATGGGCGAGAGGCGGTCGTTATAGGTGTTGAACGGAATCAGGAAGGTGCCGCCGACCACGGTGACGTGTGACGTCAGAGTGTAATCGCCCTGGAGATAAGTCAGTGAGATGAAGCGGGAGTGATCGTAGCCAGACTGGTTTCCACCTTTGGGAGAGAAAGATTCCAGCAATATGGCACGAGACTCGATGAGAAAGCGCGGGCCGAGGGGGGCAGCGAGCAGTGGCTCGAACAAGGGCTGATAGCTCGTCTTACCTGCGTTGGTCGACGTGAAGAAGCCTACCCCGCCGGAAAGCAGCGGTGTATCCTGAGCGACACCATACCTCAGTGTGGAGAGCATAGCGAGACAGGCGATGAGCCTAGCTGATCTTGCCAGTGTGGATAGTCGGAACTTGCGTGTCGGAGGCGGCATGACCGTCACTCTAGCGAATGGGAACAGCGAGACATGTCACCGGATGTTCTCGTCATTGTCACTTGATTGTCTTTTGTCGCAGGCGAGATAAATTTTGAGAAGGGGAGTGATCTCGGGGATCGCCCTAACAAGACAGTGACAATCGTCTTACGTTGATGTGACAAGTGGTCCGCCTACGGGCGGCTAAGGTCTAAACAACTGGTTCCACTCTGCAAGTGGGCGCCCGAGGATGAGTCCTGTCGGCCATCCAAGAGAAGGGCTGAGTGGGTCTCCAGTGTCACAGTTGCTTCGGCCGAGGTCCTTCACATGCTGCTGTCATTTCCTTCCGTTGTCCCAACGCTTCAGTGTGCGGAATCTCCCTTCGAAGAGAGATTTCGTCGAGCCCTGAACGACATGCGTCGCGGGCGTCCTATCATCCTGGTGGACGATTTCGATCGCGAGAACGAAGCCGATCTGATCGCGGCCGCGGAGACGATTTCAGTGCCTACCATGGCCCTTTTCATTCGCGAAGGCAGTGGAATTGTGTGCCTGTGCCTGCAGGAAGATGCCCTCGCTCGACTTGAACTGCCGCAGATGGTTGCCAGCAACGAGAGCTGTTTCCAGACTGCATTTACGGTAACAATCGACGCGCGTGAAGGCATTTCAACTGGGGTTTCGGCACAAGACAGGGTGACCACGATCCGTGCCGCGGTAGAGGAGCATGCTCAACCTGGTGACCTGGTTCGCCCGGGGCATGTATTTCCATTGCGGGCGGCCGCGGGCGGCATATTGACACGACAAGGTCATACGGAAGGATCCGTGGATCTGGCACTAATGGCGGGAATGAAACCTGCCGCGGTTCTTTGCGAGATTACAAATCCGGACGGAACTATGGCGAAGGGGGACGATATAGACCAATTCGCGAGAAAGCACGATTTAGCCACGCTGAGTATTGCGGAACTCGTGGACTACCGTCGCCGTTACACAGAGGTGCAAGAAGCAATGGCGTCGCGCTAGCGTCACTTCTGTGTTCAGGATGGGGGTTGCGACTAACTCCAACCTCACGACGTGTCGGTGGTCAGCTGGTGAAAGGGTTCAAACGCACTATGTTTACAGGAATTGTTGAAGAAATTGGGCGGATCAAGCGCATCGACCTGATCGCCGGCACCAGACGTATCCAGATCGCGGCCAAGGAGATTCTCAATGGCTTGCGCCTTGGCGACAGCGTCGCCGTGAGCGGAGTATGTCTGACTGCGATTGATCTGTGCGAGGACAGTTTTTCCGCCGATCTTACCGCTGAGACCTGGAATCGGACGTCCTTCTCCCGCCTTGAGCCCGGCTCGGCTATCAACCTGGAACTCCCCATGAAGGCTGATGGCCGATTCGGTGGTCATCTAGTGCAGGGACACGTTGAGGGCACCGGAGAGTTCCTCGGCCTCTCGCCGGTTCCCGGAGCTCAGGACTACTGGCTCCAAATCGAAGTTCCGCCAGAAATCAGGAGATGCTTAGTTTCCAAAGGCTCCATTGCAGTTGAGGGCATTAGCCTGACGGTGGCAAATCTCACAGAAAACGTCGTGACTGTTGCCATCATCCCGCACACGTGGAAGTCGACAAATCTGCAATTGCTGAATCCTGGCGATCCCGTGAATATTGAGACGGACGTGATGTCCCTGGCGAAGTGGTCCGCGCCCGAACCGCAGCTCATAGCAGCGTCAGTCTCAGCGAGCCGGTTCCGCTACGCTATCGTCGTCAGCGAGTTCAATTCCTTCATTACGGATCAACTGCTGAGTGGTGCCCTACGAACTCTGAAGTCTCATCAAGTGTCTTCATCCGATATCACGGTCGTGCATGTTCCCGGGGCGTATGAGATTCCCGTTACGGCCAGTTTGTTGGCGAAGTCCGGGCAGTTCGACGCTATTATCTGCCTGGGCTGCCTGATTCGGGGAGGAACGCTGCACTACGAAGTGATTGCCCACGAGTCGTCACGCGGCATTGGACAATCGGCGCTGGAGAGCGGTGTTCCACACAGCTTTGGCGTGATCACTTGCGATACGCAGGAACAAGCGATTGATCGAGCCGGGTTGAAAGTGGGGAATAAAGGCTCCGAAGCTGCCCTGGCGGCCATTCGCATGGCAAGGATCAAGACCGAATTGGTATTTGGCAAAGCCGTGACGCAAGGCAGTGAGGGCGTTGCCATGTAGCACCCTTGCTGCCGGTAATCGCGAGACAACAGCAGATCCGGCGTGCGAAACGCGTGGCTCCGAGGCTTCTGAACTGCGCCAACCAGCTCTAAACCGCCTCCAACAAGACAATGACAATTCACTGACGAGCGTATGACACCCGGACATTTGTGGGTATTTACGGTGAAAAGCGAAGAGAAAAAGACTATGCCGCAATCCTCCACATTCTCGCGTGCTATCAACGTTCTTCGAAGCCATCGGTCGCGTGGTATCTCTTATCCCGACCGAAAGCGGCGACGGAGTCTGCTCGTGGCCTGCATGTTGATGTTCGTATCTATCCCGTTTGCTGCTGCTCATGGGCAGGGCCCACCAGGCTCATCTCAGCAGGACAATGCTGTCCAGCCCGGAGGTGGCGTGAGCAGTCCTCTGACGACTGGAAACTCCATGCCCAGCCAGGCTCCCGAGGATAGTCGCAGCATCTCGGGAAGCTCGAGCAGCCTGCAGGCTCCGTCGAGTTTTTCGCAAGGCTCGTCAACTCTCTCGTCTGACCAGATCATTCAGATCCTGCAGCAGAATCCCGACCTGGTTGTGGAGTTGAAGTCCCAGGTTGCGGATCGTCTGCAGCAGCAGGGTACGCAGATCGACCCGAATGACATTACGGACCAGATGCTTTACGACCAGATCGCGACGAATGCCGATGTGCGAGCGAACACCTCGACCTTCCTGCGGGAGCACGGCTATCCATCGCCCGGCGGTCTCCCGGCGGCGGATTCAAACCTCGCAGACGGAAGTGTTAACGGCACTCTGTTGCCAGGGGAATCCTCCGGCGGCTTCAACTCCAGCAGGCTGGCTGCGGACGGAAGCAACGATGCTGGAATGTCTCCCCCCATGCGAAGCGGCCTTTCGGCGACCACGAGTCAACCGATGAATTCGACCGTCAACCGTCAGAGCGACGAGAGAGGACGCGAAGAGGTCAACTCATCGACTGACTTGCCGAAGGTTCTACGGAAGCCTACACCCTACAACCTGCAGTCGATGCGGGATTTGTATACACAGATTCCGGAAGCTAACGCACCTTTGAAGCGTTTTGGCTCAGAGGTCTTCATGAACCGCAATGCCTCTGCAATGCAGCGCGGCGGGGCCGGCCGCGATACGCCGCTGGATGTGGCGTTGGGGCCTGACTATGTTCTCGGAGCAGGGGACACGCTCACAATCAATATCTGGGGCGGGATAACGCAGAGCATCACCCGTATCATCGACCGCGACGGTCGCGTTCTGCTGCCGGACGCCGGCTCTTTCGACGTGGGCGGTCTTCCGCTCAACAAAGCAGAAGGTCTGATCCAAGGCGCACTTGCTAAGCAGTACCGAGATGTGCAGTCCTCGGTAACGGTTTCGCACCTGCGGTCCGTTCGGGTCTACGTCGTCGGCGACGTGCAACGTCCGGGGGGCTACGACATTAGTTCGCTGGCAACGCCCTTGAGCGCGCTCTATGCCGCGGGCGGGCCGACATCGGTCGGATCTCTCCGGGTTGCGGGCCACTATCGCGGAGACCAACTGATTGAAGACGTCGATCTCTATGACTTCCTGCTTCATGGGATTCGTACGAAGAGTGCCCGATTCGAAAGTGGCGACACGCTGCTCGTCCCTCCTGCAGGAACGCAGGTTGCGGTCTCTGGGTCGGTGAAGCGGCCGGCGATCTACGAGCTGAAAGCCGGTGACGCAACGCTCGCTTCAGTGGTCGACGACGCCGGTGGGTTTACTGCTGCGGCCTCACTTGGCCACATCACCATCGAGCGCATCGACGCCAATCGTCAGCGCGAGACAGTGACACTGAAGACTGCAGGTGCGCAGAGCTCGCAGGGAGATCGCGATGCCATCGCTGCTTTCCAGGTGAAGGATGGCGATCGCATCCATGTCGCGGCAATTCTTCCGTACAGCCAGCGTGTCATCTACCTGGCAGGTCATGTAGCGCGTCCCGGCCGATTTTCCTACAGCGACGGCATGCGCCTGAGCGATGTGTTGCATAGCTATCAGGACATGCTTCCGGAGCCAGGTCCGCACGGCCAGATCGTGCGTCTTGTTCCCCCGGACCTTCATGCGGAGGCCATCGACTTCGATGTGCCCGACGTGCTGATTGGGAACGCAAACCTCGATCTTCAACCCTTCGATACGATTCGTATCTTCGGACGTTATGAAGTGGACGCGCCGAAGGTCACCATCCAGGGCGAAGTGATGCGGCCATCAACCTATCCGCTGTCGAAGGGAATGACGGCTGCCCAACTCGTGCGCATGGCAGGTGGTTTCAAGCGAGATGCGCTTCTCGAAAACGCTGATCTGACCAGCTATGGAGTTCTGAATGGGAATCGAATCGTCGGGAGCCTTGCAACCGTGCGCATCGGCGCGGCTGTTGCAGGCACAGACCCCGGTGCGGACGTTCCGCTGAAGCCTGGCGACATTCTGACGATTCATCAGATTACCGGATGGAACGACATCGGCGAGTCGGTGACCATTGACGGTCAGGTGAAGTTCCCAGGAACATACGGCTTCCAGGAAGGCGAGCGTCTTAGTTCTGTCCTGCGCCGCGCCGGAGGATTCCGCGATACGGCCTACCCGGCGGGCGCTGTACTGGTGCGAGACCAAGTTCGCGAACTCGAGGAAAAGAGCCGTGAGGAGCTGATCAGGCAGATCGAGACGAGTTCTGCTGCCGCGCGTCTGTCCCCAAATCTGGGATCGACTGATTCGTCGCAAGCGCTAAAGGCCATTCAGGCGCAGCAGGACCAGGTGCTGTCGCAGTTGAAGAGCCAACCGGCCAGTGGCCGGCAAGTCGTCCACATCAGCGCCGACATCGAAAGCTGGGCCAATACCACCGCAGACATCGAATTACGCCGAGGCGATGTCCTGACAATTCCGAAGCGCCCCAGCTTTGTCCTTGTGACTGGCCAGGTCTATAACGTCACAGCGCTTACGTTCACTCCGGGCAAGACCGCGGGATGGTATCTCCAGCACGCGGGCGGCACCAGCGACACTGCCAATCGCAAGGATATTTTTGTGATTCGCGCGAACGGTTCGGTCATCGGTCGACACTCGGGCGGTTTCTTCGACCCGGCAGTCCTCTCAACCAGGCTTGACCCCGGGGATGTTGTTGTAGTGCCTCAAAAAGTAATTGGAGCTTCACTCTTCTGGCGAAACCTCCTGACGGCCGCGCAGCTAGCCTCGTCAATTGCCATTACCGCCGCAGTGGCGAACCTCTAGGTCGCTATGTTCGCACTGCGCTCAACAACGTTTTTGCTAATGTGTCTCGTGCCTACTGCCATGCTTCGAGCCAGCGATCCTGCTAACCTGTCCGACACTCATCAGCGCAATACGGCTAACATGGCGTCGACCTACGTGCCGATTGAAAGCTGGGTCTATCCGGCCTTCGATCGTCTTGCCGCGGAAGGATACGTCCCCAGCGCCATCGTCAGCCTGCGGCCGTGGACACGCCTGGGCTGCGCTTACCTGGTGGAGGAGGCTCAGGAGCGCATTGCGGACGATCGGACAACACCTCTCGATACTCCCGCGCTTCTGCGCAGTCTGAGCGACGAGTTTGCGGTGGAGCTAGAGCGGATCGATGGAGCGCGTAACCTGGGGTTCAGTCTCGAGTCGGTCGAGCAGCGGAGCACCACGATCACGGGAAGTCCACTCACCGACGGCTTTCATTTCGCCGAGACGATTGTCGACAACTATGGTCGCCCCTTTGGAAAGGGAGAGAATAGCTACTCGGGACTCTCCTTTCACGCGACGGGAGGACCCTTCGCGGTCTACGCACGTGGCGAGATTCAGCGGGTTTCGGCAGCACCTGCTCCGGGAATTTCGGTCCAACACGCGATTGCTGCGACAGATTTCTCGTCTGCAGGTGCAGCGGGGCCAGCCTCTGACTTCACGCGTGGGAGGCTTCTGGACGCGAATGTCTCCTATACCTTTTCCAACAACCAGTTCACGTTCGGCAAGCAGACCTTGTGGTGGGGACCGGCGCGGAGCGGCTCGACGCTCTTCAGCAACAACGCCGAGCCAGTGACGATGTTGCGCTATGACCGGGTCCAGCCCATCATTCTCCCGAGTTTCTTAAGGCTGCTCGGTGCAATTCGCATGCAACTATTCGTTGGCAGGCTATCCGGTGCGCAGTTCGTGCAGGCTGACAACCGCATTATTGGAAGTCCGGGTGTGGCGCTCGGCGATCAACCTTTCCTACACGGCGAAAAGTTTTCCTTCAAACCCACGAAGAATTTTGAGTTCAGTGTCTCGCGCACGGTGGTCTTTGGCGGTCCGGGTGCGCCCGTGACAGCTCACACATTTCTTCGCAGCGTGTTTTCTACATCAACGGGTGATGAACAGAGTGATCCGGGCGACCGTCGCGTGGCGGTGGACGCAACGTATCGAATTCCAGGATTACGCAATTGCCTGACCGGCTACGTCGATGGATTCTCCGACGACCAGCCCTTCCCGGTCATTTATCCAACCGAGAGCGCGTGGCTCTCGGGCTTCTTTCTTCGCTGCGTGCCGGGCCTGCCCCACATGACGATTCGGGCGGAAGGCCTGCTCTCGCCACACCGCAATCTTGCTTTTCCCGGCTTCTTTTATTTCAATGTTCACTATCTCAGCGGATATACCAACACGCGGCAATTGATGGGAAGTTGGATCGGGCGTGAAGGAGATGGAGAGCAGGTATGGACGACCTGGAATCTATCGCCGCGCTCGTCGATTGAAGCCAGCTTCCGCGGGATGACGGTCAATCGAGAGTTCCTCCAAGGCGGGGCCTTGCGCGATTTCAGTGTGGCGGCAAACCTCCAGGTTCGTCCCGAGTGGCAGTTGCGCCTTGAGGATCAGGTGGAATGGTGGCGATTCCCTCTGCTTGCTGCAACACCTCAACGCAATAACGCGCTCACAATTCAGCTCTCCTACAGACCCGCCGCAAAGGCAAAGCCATGAGTCCCACGATCACCCAAACTCGCTCCGAGCCCGAACAAAGCACAACGCCACCTGCTGCGCACTGGGTAACCCGTGCGACGCTGCTCTGGGAGCACCGTCGATTGCTTGGACGCGTGACCGCAATCACGTTGATCGTGAGTCTCGCAATAGCATTCTTAATCCCCAAGAGCTACAAGGCTACTGGAAGTATCATGCCGCCCGATCAACAGGGTTCCGGCGCGATGCTGCTTGCCGCACTTGCGGGTCGCTCCGGAGGACTCGGCAGCCTGGGCAGTCTCGCTGGTGGCTTGCTCGGTGGTCACCCTTCCACAGCGCTCTATGTGAGCCTGCTGGAGAGTGGGACGGTCAGCGATCATCTAATCGACAAGTTCCATTTGCAGGAGGTTTATCACAAGCGATACCGCTTCACCACGGCCAAGCGGCTCGCCCATTTGACGAGCGTCACTGACGACAAGAAGAGCGGTGTCATCACCATCGCAGTTGAGGACACTGACCCCGTGCGCGCGCGCGACATGGTGCAGGCGTATCTCGATGAGCTAAATAACTTACTTACGCACACCAGCACTTCCTCCGCGCATCAGGAGCGCGTCTTCATTGAAAACCGTCTTCACTCCGTTAGCGCGGATCTGGAACAGGCCCAACTTGCGCTGAGTGAGTTTTCAAGCAAGAACAGCACAATCGACATCAAAGAACAGACCCGCGGGCTGGTCGATGCGGGCGCCAAGATTCAAGGCGAGTTGCTGGTTGAGCAATCCGGCCTCCAGTCACTACGTCAGATCTATGGGGATGGCAACGTGCGTGTGCGTGAAACCGAGGCACGTATCGCCGCCTTACAGCGCGACCTCAAGGACATGACCGGCTCATCGGCCCCTTTGCCCTCCGGCAATGGCGATGCCAACTCCGCGACAACCGACGCACAGGATAAAGGCGAACTCTATCCGCCCCTGCGCCAACTTCCGCGCCTCGCGGTTCCATATGCTGATCTCTATCGCCGCGTAAGAGTGCAGGAGACTGTATACGAGCTGCTGACTCAGCAGTACGAAATGTCACGCATCGAGGAAGCAAAAGATATTCCCGTCGTCGCCGTGATCGATGCTCCCGGGATACCGGAAAGAAAGTCCTTTCCGCCCCGCCTGTTGCTCACGCTGCTTCTGACGTTTCTCGTCTTTGTGATCACGTCCGCTGTAATCCTGATTCGCGATCACTGGTCACGAGTGGACTCGGGAGATCCACGCAAGAAGCTTGCGGAGGAAGTGTTTTCAGTCTTGGGTAAGCGCATTCGCTCCGTCGCCGGGCGGGGACGAGGTGCTGCATGAGAAGGCACCTCACCAACGCCGTGTATGGTGTTCTGGACTATGTCTCCTACCCGCTTGGAATGCTGCTGGTAGCGCCAATTGTTCTGCATAAACTCGGCGCTGCAGAGTATGGGCTTTGGATGATTGCGACGTCATTGGTTAGTGCCGGCGGCATCATTGCGTCCGGCTTCTGCGATGCCAATATACAACGCGTTGCGCGACTTCGAGGTAGCGGCGAAACGGGCTCGATGGTGCATGCGGTTCGCAGCATGATGGGTATCAATCTAGTGCTTGGCTTCACGCTGGCGATGATTGTCTGGGTGGGGGCGCCCTTTGTGGCTCGCCATGTCGCTGTCTCCCGCCTTACGCCGACGAGGGAATGCCTGATCTGCATTCGCATCGCGAGCCTGCTGATTCTCACTCGCGCCATTGAAAGCGTCGGTGTCAGTACCCATCGGGCCTTTGAGCAATACCGGAGAACGGTGCAGATCAGTACGGTGATGCGCCTGCTCACGCTTGCGGCCGCAGCGATGCTTGCGCTGTCGGGCCGGAAGACCGCGAGCATCCTGGTGGCCTCCGGCGTCTTTATGGTCGCGGGCACGTACATGCAGTTCCGCGAGCTGCGCCCCCTGCTCGGGCCGGTCAGCTTGTGGCCGATATTCCATCCCGAGGAAACAAGGGAACTGCTGGGCCGCGGTGTTTTCGTCTGGTTGCAAACCTTGGGCGCGGTAGTTTTCGGACAGCTAGATCGTATTCTCTTGGGTGTTTCCCTGGGAGCGTTGGCCGTCGCTCCCTATGCGTTGTGCGTCCAGTTCGCCCAGCCGATCTTCGGTCTGACCGCGTCGGGCCTGCATTTTCTGTTCCCTTACCTTTCCGGTCGCGCTGGCTTGATTTCGAGCTCCGCTTTGAAGCGGGCTGTACTGAAAGCGTTTCTCTGCAACCTGCTATTGGTTGCGTGCGGTGCGTGTGTCCTGCTTCTTTTTGGGGATCGTCTGATTCGGATCTGGGCAGGTGCTGCTGTGGCGCATCAAGCCGCCGGAATCTTGACACCAATAGTGTTCGGTTCAGCCCTGATGGGGCTCAGCGTAACCGGGACCTATGCGATGCAGGCGCTGAATCTCTTCCGAACGGTGGCTTTGATCAGTCTTGGTGGAAGAGCCGCGATGCTGCTGCTCATGGTTTACCTGCTTCACCAGAACGGACTTCAGGGTTTGGCTACGGCACGAGTGTGCTATGGAGCGACCGCGTTGCTGGTTTATCTGCCTTTGCTGCTCAGGCCAGGTATGGGGAAGAAACAAGCGACCCCAGCGCCGTCGATGGCGGTTGCTTGTCAGCTTGAGGAAGGATCGAAGCCATGAAGATCATGGTTACTGCCGCTTCATTCTCGCCGGAGATTTCCGGGATTCAGCGCCACGCCCTCAATATGGTCCGATGCCTTCTGCGTCGTCCTGAGATTTCAAGGGTGGATCTTGTTGTCGCGCCCTGGCAGACAAAATTGGTGCAATCTGCAGGCTATTGCCCTGATGGCCGTGTGATGACTCATGTCGCAGAAATGGATCGAGGTTCGCTTAGCCGAAATCTCTGGTATTACCGAGAACTTCCTGCTCTTGCCGCTCGGCTGCAACCGGATGTGGTGCATCTTACCTATCCCGTGCCTTTGGATGCTGCGTCGCTTAGCTGCCCGGCAGTAGTGACCCTGCACGATCTTTATCCTTACGAGATTCCCCGTAACTTCCGCTTTCCTCATGTGATCTTCAATCGCCTGGTCCTCCAGCAATGCCTCCGGAATGTAGATGCAATAGCATGCGTCTCAGAAATCACGATGCAACGGTTAAGGCAGTATGCCCCACGTTCAACGTGGCGGAAGGCCGTTCGGATCTATAACTGCGTTGAGCCGGAGCCCTACTGCGCGACCCGCCCTCCGATTCGGAACTGGCGGGGCGAACCGTTCCTGCTGAGCGTTGCACAGCACCGCAGAAACAAGAACGTCGTTCTACTGATCCAGACCTTTCACCGCTTGCTTCGTGCGGCTGAGATCGACCCGAGCATGAAGCTGCTCATCGTCGGCATCGACGGTCCGGAGACCAAGCAGATTCAGCAACTGGTATCGGACCTGGGCCTCGGCCGCAATGTCCTTTTACTTCGAGGCCTGTCCGATCCAGAGTTGCAATGGTGTTACGGACGATGTGAAGCGCTCGTGGCCCCATCGAAGACGGAGGGATTTGGCCTGCCGGTAGCTGAGGGCCTTCTTGTCGGGTGCCGAATCGTATGTTCCGACATCCCCGCCTTTCGCGAAGTGGGCGGTCCGCACTGCCACTACGTGAAATTAGGGAAAGGCGAAGAAGAAGCACTCGCAGCGGCCGTCCAGTCAGTTCTGCAGGAACCTCAGAAGGATCCGCTATCGCTTCCGCATCTCTCTGCCGAGGTATTGGCAGACCAATATGTAAACCTCTACCGCGCGCTTATACCGTGTGAGACGCCTCTGCCGAGCGCTGATCGCGCTGGCCGGACTTTCGGAACCGCACCCGAGAGGCCGCTGTACGACAGGGTTAGCGGTGCCAAATCGCAGCGAAGGAGGGATGAGCGTGGCTACATCTGAGTCTTATATTCCGCGTCTCTACGCCGAAGCGCTCGCGAGATCGCGTAAACAGAGGAGCTTTGTCTCCAGAGAGATGTTCTGGAGAGCGGTGTTCATCGTCGAGGTCTCAGCTGATTTCCTTACGTGTGGTGTGGCCGTCATTATGGCTTACTCGCTTCAACTGCATTTCCGCGGCCACTTCCAGTTGACAGTGCAGAAGGTATTGGCCGTAGGTATGTTGCACGGGATATTTGCGGTGCTCCTGCTGCTGTGGGATGGCGCCTATGGAGGGGGAAGCAGCCTGCTTCGAGTCAGGGAGACCGAAAGCGCAACCCGTACTTCAATTCAGGCTCTGTTACTGCTGTTCCTGGCGAGTTTTCTACTCGGGCTCAACTTCCCCAATACGACATTTCTTATATGCCTGGGGTTGACCCCAGCGTTGCTGATCGTGCAGAAGCAGTTGCTTGCCTCGATGGTTCGGATACTACAAACCAAAGGATGCGGGATAGATCGGGTCGTAGTGTATGGAAAGGCGGAGACTGGAAAACGTATTACCTCATCCCTTCTCTATTCACCACAGTTGGGATTCAATCCGGTTGCCGTAGTCGGCGAGGACACTGTCGAGGCCGGTGACTGCATCTTCGAACTGCGATACCGGCACTGCCAGTCGGTTCTGGTGCAAGCTGGCCCTATTACGGTGGCCCTGTTGAAGTCATTACGTTGCAGTCTGCTCATTGTGGCAATGCCGCACGCTCCGGCGGAGACTGTCGCGGACGTCATCGACATTGCTGATCAGGCGAGAGCAACGATCGCCTTTCTTCCGAGTCTCGCGACGGAGGGGGGCCAGTGGGCAGGAGTGATTGGCGATTGTCCCCAGACAGCTTCTCCGGTTGAATCGACCGACCCGTGGCACTACGCATTAGCAAAACGTGGAATCGACATAGCGGTATCCTCGCTTCTTATCGTCCTTCTTAGTCCATTTCTAGCTTTGATCGCGTTCCTCATTCGGATGAGTTCACCCGGACCAGCACTTTTCGTGCAGAAAAGAGTTGGCCGGAATGGGGAGCTCTTTGACATGTATAAGTTCCACTCGATGTATACGAGCGCTCCGGCATACGAAGTTTCTCCGACCCATTCAAGTGATCCTCGAATCACGAGTCTCGGAAGATTTCTCCGACGGATGAGTCTGGATGACCTGCCTCAACTCATCGATGTCTTCTTCGGAAACATGTTGCTGGTGGGACCGCGGCCAGAGATGCCCTTTATTGTCGAGCGCTACACCGTCGAACAACGGCGCAGGCTCGAACTGCTTCTTGGGATCACGGGCCTTTGGCAACTTAGCGCCGACAGGGCGTTCCCAATTCACGAAAACATGGAGTATGACCTTTACTATATGAGAAATCGCAATTTCTTTATGGATGTCGCGATCCTTATCCACACGGCGATCTTTGCAGCGCGGGGTGCCGTATGACCAATCGTTTCGCCCCCTCGGATCCTGCTTCGGATTCCCGGTTCGCGCAACAACACGCAGATGTGCTTGGCGTTAAGGTATCTGCCATCAATCTGGATATGGCGGTCGATCTGGCCGACCGATGGATCGCTGCCCAGAAGCAGGGCTACATCTGCGTCACCGGCGTTCATGGAGTGATGGAAGCTCAGAAGGACGCCGAATTCCTAAGCATCCTGAACCACGCATTTATCAATACTCCGGACGGCATGCCAATGTCGTGGGTTGGTCACCTGCAGGGGCATTCGCAAATGGATCGGGTGTTTGGGCCGGACTTTATGGCGGCGATGTGCCAGCGTTCGGCGGAGCAAGGCTATCGACACTTTCTCTACGGCGGCGAACCAGGCGTAGCAGAGCTCCTTAAGGAAAATCTTCAGACGGTATTTCCGGGTCTTCGCGTAGTCGGTACGTATACGCCCCCCTTTAGAAGCTTGACTGCGGCGGAGGAAGAGGAGGTGTTCGCTCAGGTGCAGGCAGCGAAACCGCACATCCTATGGGTGGGCTTGAGCACTCCGAAGCAGGAACGATTCATGGCGCACTACATCGATCGCCTTGAGGTGCCGTTACTAGTAGGAGTTGGAGCAGCATTCGACTATCACACTGGACGGATTCGCGATTGTCCCCGCTGGGCGAAACGCGCCGGCCTGCAGTGGCTACATCGACTTCTGCAAGACCCAAAACGTCTTTGGAGACGCTATTTGCGCAACAATCCTGCGTTCATATGGAACATTACGTTGCAGACTCTGAAGTTGCGGCAGTTTCCTCGTAGCCCGGATGTGAACACGTCTGAAGCGCCGCGGAAAATCGAAGTGCGTTCATAATCCCGGCGCTCCCGCTCGGTCTCAAATCGCGACAATCCCTTGACAATTGACTAACGTGCGCATGACAAACGACGTCGCACGAATCGCTACCGTAGATATGGCTGGTAAGGCAGTCGAAGCCAGCGGGGCCGGCCCCTCTAACCGCTCCCCGAAGTCAGTACGCCCACTGCAAATTTCATAGGAGAGTTCATGAAGACCAAGTTCATGTTGCTGGTTGTGTTTGTCGGGATTGTCACAACAGCGGTGTTTTCGTCCCGGATGGTTCGGGCACAGGGCGGACCCCGCAGAATCGAAGTGACGGCAAAACGTTTTGGCTACGATCCGGGTGAGATCACCGTGAAGAAAGGGCAGCCAGTCGTTCTCGTCATCAAGAGCGCGGATGTCGATCATGGGCTCCGCTTTCGCGAACTGAACCTCAACGCAAAAATTGATAAAGGCAAATCTGCTGAATTGAGTTTTACACCTGACAAAACGGGTGACTTCGTTGGACATTGCTCAGTGTTCTGCGGCTCAGGTCATGGTTCTATGACGTTTACATTGCACGTTGTGGAATAGCCATGCGCCTCCTGACCGTATTGCCAGCAGCGATCGTCTTGGTGGGACTGGCCGGTTGTAAGGCCAGTCCTCCCAGCAAGTTTGAGACCAAGACGGTGACCTTTGCCAAGCGCCATATCTTCGTGGGGAATAAGAAGGAGAAGAATCCTTTGCCGGCCACGCCGGATAACTGGGCCGACGGCAAGGAGGCTTTCTCGCATTACTGTGTTGCCTGCCATGGCATGGATGGCCAGAACACCGGAGTCCCTTTTGTCGACCACGTATCGCCGCCGATTCCTTCCCTGGCCTCCGACGACGTGCAGCGATATACCGATGGCCAGTTGAAGTGGATTCTGGACAATGGAATCCGGCCGTCGGGAATGCCTGGATCGAAGGGGATACTTAGCGATGACGAGCTTTGGTCAATCATCATCTTTCTGCGACACCTGCCGCCACCGGGCAGTCAAGGGGTTCCGGAACTGTATACGCACTGAGGAATCACGTCGACGAGATCCCAGATCGTGAGTTATGGAATCAATCCCAGAGGCCGAGATGCATGACAATGTTTACAAACCGGTGGGTTCGAACCTGGCATTTGTAGTCGGCTTTTTTCTTTCCTTCCGCATGGTTATCCCAATCTTCTCGGTTCGTGTCCTGGGTACGGATCCGCAAACTGGATCCGAGATCAAACTTGCGCTGAACGTCCTTCTGCTTGGGCTCGTCTGGCTGTCTTGGCTGGATACTGCGAACCGTGATCTTGGCTCCGTGCTGCGACTCCCAAACATTCGATGGGCGCTTGTCTTTCTCGCCTTTTCGGGTTGCAGTCTGCTTTGGAGCGAGACGGCATCACCTCTTGCATCTGCGGCCTACTGGTGCGGGACGGCTTCGGACGTCGCGATAGTCGTTCTCCTGCTGTTGAGGGGTTCTGTGGCGGGAGTGGCGGGGTCATTGATGAAAGGCTTTGTGTTGAGCACCTGCCTCGTAGCGGTAATTGCATGGCTGATGCCTGCTCAATACGATCTTCGGCTTGGAGATGAAGATTTTCTCAATGCAAATACGATCGGGAATATTTGTGCATTTGCGATCTTCTTCACCCAATATCTCACGCATCGCAAAGAGGGTAAGTGGTGGCCCGCCACGGCTTTTCTCGCGGTTACCCTTCTTCGTAGTTTGAGCAAGTCAACGATTGCGGCTTTCGCCGTGAGCGAGACCTTTCTCGTAATTCAAGACAAGCAAATGAGCCGTAGAGCCAAGGTAGTTCTCACCACGACGGTGATGCTCGTAGTCCTCGTATTCTGGGGTTTATTCGAAGCTTATTACGACTTCTACACCACATATGGCAATCAAGCCGAAACTCTCACCGGGAGAACCGCCATCTGGGCCTACGTGCTGGACGCAGGGCTTCAGCGGCCTTGGATCGGCCATGGCTTCGATTCCATGTGGAGGGTCGTCCCCACATTTGGGACATTTGAAGCGAGGCACGCGGAAAATGAAGTGCTCGAGCAGTTTTACTCCTATGGCGTCGCAGGCATCGTGATTCTGTGTGGTGTTTACGGAAGTCTCTATCGGAGGATCCGCAGGCTTGCGCAAGGTTCACTCAAGGTCATCCTCGCCAGCATGGTCCTTTATGTGGTCGTACGCGGAATTGCCGAAGCTGAACCTTTCGATCTATTGCTTCCCTTATGGGCGGTAGTATTGATCGGCATTGTGGTTGAATGCGTCGACCCGATCGGTCAGGGTGTTGCGGTCGTTTCGTCTTCTGGCACTCCCTTACAACCCGCTCCAGCCGTTTCCAGTCAAGCTACTGCTACCCCGTGGTAGGCGACCTCAACGATCAGGTGCCGCAGGAGTGAAGATGAGGCCGTACCCTTGCGGCCGATAGTCTGGCCGAGGGCCTGCGGGTCGGGGCAGGTATACGGCTTCAATTGTCACCACTTTGTCATTTCTGAATCTCTGGACGACAATTCGTGAGGTTGATCGACCAAAATAGAGTCCAGAGGCCGAGAATCATGATCACGGATACCGAATTGATCAAAGACGAGGTAGATCTGGATGATGTGCCATCGACGAAGTTTGGCACCATCCTGATCATTGAAGACGATCCCCGGATACAGAAAGTCCTCCGTAGAGTCTTCGTCGAAGAGCACTACGCCGTTGTTGTTGCCAGCGACGGTCAAGCCGGGCTTGACTTGTTCGTCAGCGAACGCCCGCTTGCGGTCATTCTGGACCTGATTCTTCCCGGAATATCCGGTCGCGAGCTTTGCCACACTTTCAAGAGTCTCTCCAGCGAGACGCCGATCGTGGTACTGAGCGCAATCAGCGAGGTTGCCGATAAGGTGCTGCTCCTGGGGTTAGGTGCCGACGACTACGTTACCAAGCCGTTTAGCCCCAGAGAGCTTACGGCCCGCGTTCAGGCTGCGGTTCGCAGACTCCGTAAGCCTGCGAGCGCCACGATTTTTCGGTTCGCTGATTGCGAAATCGATTTTATGAGCATGAGTGCGCGACGCAGCGGGGTTCCCGTAGTCCTCACTGCCCACGAGTTCAAGCTGCTGAAGTTTTTTACAGACAACCCGGGCCGTGTTCTTACACGCGAACTGTTGCTCAACGAGGTTTGGGGATATCATTCTTATCCGACTACGCGGACTGTAGATAACCAGATACTGAAGCTGCGGCAGAAACTGGAACCCGATGCGGCGAATCCAAAACACCTGCTGACAATCTATGGCGCCGGCTACAAGTTCGTACCGTAATGCCGATTCTCGGTAAGGTGTCCAACCACGATCTGTAGATTGAAGGCCGCTACCGGCGTGGCGATATCGCTTCTCTATATGTCATTGACAATGCAATGACACCATCCTGACAAGTCAATCGTGGCGATTCTCTAAATTGCTATCAGTCCATTTTGTTAATGGATCGACAGGAGTTGTAGATGAATAACCAAGCGCCACGGGCAGTCGTTTGCGGAGCCGGCGGTTTCATTGGCGGGCATCTTGTAAAAGGTCTTTTGAAGCAAGGCATCCGGGTCATCCGTGCAGTCGACATCAAGCCGCTGGAAGAGTGGTACCAAAGGACGGAAGGTGTTGAGAACCTTTCTCTCGATTTAATGGAGACGGAAAACTGCCTGGTCGCCACGAGTGGCGCGGATCACGTGTATCAACTCGCTGCGAATATGGGTGGCATGGGGTTTATTGAGAACAATAAAGCCCTTTGCATGCTTAACGTGATCCCAAATACGAATCTACTGATGGCGGCCCAGCAACTGGGGGCAAGCAGGTTCTTCTATGCCTCGTCTGCTTGCGTGTATAACGCACAAAAGCAGACCAACCCGGATGTAGTTGCGTTGAAAGAATCAGATGCCTACCCAGCGCTGCCCGAAGATGGGTATGGCTGGGAGAAGCTCTTCAGTGAACGAATGTGCCATCACTTCGAAGAAGATTTCGGCCTAATCTGCCGTGTAGCTCGCTATCACAATGTTTATGGGCCACATGGCACCTGGACAGGCGGACGAGAGAAGGCGCCTGCCGCAATCTGTCGCAAGGTTGTCGAAGCCAAGAGATCCAGCATTCACGAGATCAATATCTGGGGCGATGGTCGGCAGACACGCAGCTTCATGTTCATCGACGACTGTGTGCAAGGCACGCAGATGATCATGAATAGCAATATCGATGAGCCAATCAATCTCGGCTCCAGTGAACTTGTCAGCATCAACCAGCTAGTCGACATCGTGGAAGAGATTGCCGGAATTCGACTCGCCCGCACGTATGAACGGAATGCCCCGAAGGGCGTGAACGGGCGCAATAGTGATAACACATTGATTCTGGATCGTTTGGGCTGGGAGCCTTCCACCCGGCTTCGCGAGGGCCTGGAGAGGACGTATCGCTGGATAGAAGGCGAAATGGCCGAAGAAGGGTCCACGCGTTCGGAGCGGAGAGCGTCAGCGATTCCCTGCGTGTCGAGCCCTTCCACTCAGCTTGCATACTCATCACGCGGCTGAATCGGGCCCGGATTGCCGTGAACTGGATCAGGCAACCGAACGCCGAATGTGATTGCTCGGAGAGTTCGCCCTCATCTCAACTGCATGTCAACGATAGCGACAACAGGCCGAGATCCCTGTGAGATAACTGTGTCAAAAGGCACATGGTTTCCGGCGATCGCATTTGTCAATCCTTTGTCACTTCCGTTGGAAAGGACTAGCGCTGTGAGGACTTTGAAAAGACAATGGAACGATGCTGCAACACCCCGCAACGCCTACAGAAGCGAGCTCAACCTTGTCCGGCGTTAAGGACTCTGGCACCATCCTTGTGGTGGAAGACGATCCGAGGATGCAAAAGGTGCTACAGCGTATATTCCGCCAGGGGGGATATCGGGTCATCGTGGCGGGTGATGGCAAGGCCGGCTTGGAGAACTTTCGTTCTCATATGCCTATCGCTATAGTTCTGGATCTTATGTTGCCGGAGATCTCCGGCCGAGACCTGTGCAAACAGTTGAAAGCAATCTCAGTCGATACGCCGGTCATCATTCTGAGTGCGATCACAGAGGTCGTCGACAAGGTTTTGCTGCTTGAGTTAGGAGCAGATGACTATGTGACCAAACCTTTCAGTCCTCGCGAATTGATGGCCCGGGTCCAGGCCGCAATCCGCAGGAGACGAAAGACTGCCGCCACATCGGAAACATATAGCTTCGGCGCATGTACCGTCGACTTCTCCAAGATGATTGCCTTGCGCGGTGCGGAAGAAGTTTCTCTTACATCCCTGGAGTTCAAACTGCTCAGGTTCTTTACCGCCAATGCTGGACGGGTCTTGACACGCAAAGCATTGCTGAACGATGTTTGGGGCTACAATTTTTATCCCACGACACGAACGGTCGACAACCTGATCCTGAAACTCAGGCAGAAGCTGGAACTGGATTCGGCGAATCCCCGACATCTTCTGACCGTTCATGGCGCGGGCTATAAATTCGTCCCGTAAGGAGATGACGCCTTGACTCGGGAGCAGAAGGGGATTTCCACACGTTTGATGCTCCTGTCGGCGCTCCTGCTCGTGATCGTCAGCGTCACCCTCTCTAGCCCGCTCCTGATCCGCATTCGCACGCAGCAGCAGGTCCTGAGCGATTTTGCGGAAGATCTCGCGCACTCAGTGCAGGATTTTCAAAGTGCGCGATCTCTATAATCGGCCTGTGATCAATCATCGCCCAAAAAACTTCTGGCTCACTGCGGTAGCTCTCCTCGCAATTCAAGTAACCCTGGCCCTCACCATGGTGCATCGAGAATCGCTTACCTTTGATGAAGACGATCACATGTTCGCGGGCTACATGATGTGGAAAGCGGCAGATTATGGGCTAAACCCTGAACACCCGCCTCTCGTCAAGCTTCTCGCAACCATTCCCATCCTTGCGGGCGATTTGTGGGTACCTCCACCTCTGCATCATCAATTTTTCAAAACGGAAGCGTATCTGAATGGCCGCGACTGGCTGGCTCGTAATGACGGAGGCCGGCAGCATCTCGTCTTCAAGATGCGGGTGAGCGCGGAGCTGCTTGCGATCGGATTATGCCTCTTTGTGTTTCTGGCGACTCGGGAGTGGTTTGGCGACGCGGCCGGTCTTATTGCTCTTACTCTCGTGGTCTTTGATCCCAACGTTCTTGCACACTCTGCCCTGGTCACAACCGATATCGGAGTGTCGTGCTTCTTTGTCGCAGCAATTTGGACCTTCTACCGCTTCGCCACCCGGCCAACGCTTATCCGCCTGCTTTTCGTCGGCGTAGCAACAGGTCTGCTGCTCGCAACCAAGCATTCCGGCATTCTGATCGGACCCATGTTCGTCTCTCTGATCGCATGGGAGGTGCTCACGGCTCCAGGTCTCGAGCGCAAACGAATAGCACTTCGACTCACCGGAGGCTTTTTCGCTATCGTCGTCCTTAGCGTCTTCGTGCTTTGGTGTTTTTACGGGTTTCGCTATGCCGCACGTCCTGCCGGTATGACGTTCAGCCCTTCGATCGCACGATACGCGGCGCCTCTGCCGCATTTCGAATCTACAAGCGTGGTCGCGGTGAGTCGCCTCCATCTTTTGCCTGAATCGTATCTGGTCGGACTCATCGACGTGAAACGGGCGGCGGCAGACTACCCCACCTTTCTTCTGGGAAAAGTTTATCCGCACGGCCAGTGGGACTACTTTCCTTTTGTGATTTTGATCAAGACGACGCTCGGCATGCTTCTGCTCCTCATTCTCGCCACGTTCGCCACCGTCACAGGCAAGCTCACGAGACGCCGCGAGTTGTTTTATACCCTTGCTCCGCCCATCCTTTATCTTGCTGTGGCGATGATGGCTGGCATGAACATCGGCGTACGGCACCTCCTGCCCATGTATGCCTTTGCGATCATCTTCGCCGCTGCCGCGACCGTGGCGCTCGCCGGTACGGACCGCCGTTGGGCGATCCTCTGTTCTGCCCTTGTTGCAGCCCACATCGTCTCCAGCCTTCTCGTATTTCCGAATGAGATTGCTTATGCCAACGAAGCCTGGGGAGGCCCCAGGAACGTACACAATCTGCTGAGTGACGCCAACGTCGATTGGGGTCAACAGCTCCTGCAAGTCAAACAGTGGCAAGACCGTCACCCCGATCAGGAGTGCTGGTTCGCGTACTTCGCACGGCCCGAGATCGATCCGGGCGTCTACGGGATTCGCTGTCACGCACTCCCCACCTTGGACACGCAGTACCTCGGTGGCGCGGACGTCATTCCTCCCTCGATCAGTGGCGCCGTTCTGATCAGCGCCGGCGACCTCAGTGGGTGCGAATGGCCTAGCGGCCAGGTCAATCCCTACCGATCGTTTCAGCCGCTGCATCCCGATCTGACGATTGACGACTCGGTATTCGTCTACCAGGGAACCTTCGCCGTACCTGAGATCTCCGCAGTCTCACGTGCGCAGCAGAGTCAAGCGTTGCTCGCGAAGAGGCAATCAGGCCCCGCGCTCGTCCTGGCCCGTGAAGCTGTCGTCACCGCACCCGGCAACCTCTTTGCCGAGAAAGCGCTGGGTGACGCCGCCGCAGCAGTAGATGACAAAGAGACGGCCGAAACAGCATGGCAAGCAGCCATCCAGACCGCTCAGCATCTGGAGTCCGGTGCACAGTCAAGCTACATTCCGGAACTCGAATCCAAAATCAAGCGTCTATCTGCCCGCAATGAGTAAATTCGTTCGCTTCCCAACCATCTCACGGTAAAGCGGGAAGTGTGCTGAGGTAATGCGTCAGGTTCTTCAGGTCTTGTTCCGAGATCTTTTTGTCGTAGGAAGGCATCGGGTTGGGGGTGCCGGCGGCGGTTTTCGGAGGAGGACTGATCAGCGCTGCTCGTATCTGCTCCTCGGTGCGCCGCGTTCCGACTCCGTTCAACGACGGCGCGATTTCACCTCCGTCGCGTCCGATGCGATGGCACACGAGGCAGTTGTTGTCGGCGATGACGCTCTTGATATGTTCGACACTCGAAGCATCCGCGGAGCTGGTGGTGGCAGCGGCAGGGGGTGCCGGCTCTGCCGGGGGAACTGGAACAGACATGCCCGGTGGTGTTACGCGGACGAGGCGACCCGGCTTCGCGTCCTCGACCATCCACAAGGCTCCGTCGGGTGCGACTTCCACGTCGCGCACTCGGAAGCCCATGTTCCAGCGCTCGGCCGTCTGCGCGCCTCCCTTGCCGTCGAAGGTGATGCGGACGAGCGCCATCGTTGCCAAGCCGCTGACAAAACCCGAGCCGTTCCACTGCGGAAACATCTTGCCTTTGTAGAACATCAGGTTGCCCGGCGCGATCACGGGGGTCCAGTAGATCACGGGCTTGGCGAGGTCGGGGCGCGTATCCGGGCTGGGGATAGGAACTCCGTTGTAGTTCACCGCGTAGGAGGCCAGCGGCCAGCCATAGTTCTTGCCCCGCTCGATCAGGTTCAGCTCATCGCCGCCGCGAGGGCCATGTTCCACCTCCCACAGGCGTCCATCCGGGGCAAAGGCCAGACCATAGGGCGTGCGATGTCCCATGCTCCAGGTCTCCGCAGGCGTCAGGTTGGGGCCGGGAAAGGTGTATGTCCGTACCACCGGGGCCGTCTTGGCCGCCTCCGTGTCGGAAGGCGGGTCGATGACGGGCACCGTGGCTGCGCCGGTCTTGCCTGCCATGGGATTGCCCGGTGCCGGTTTGCCATCCAGGGTCAGGCGGAGGATCTTGCCGAGGGGCTGGTTGGGATCCTGAGCCGGCGTCATGCGTTGCCGGTCGCCAACGGAGAGGTAGAGATATTTGCTGTCGGGAGAGAAGGCGACCTGTGCGCCGAACTGTCCGCCGCGACCCCTCTCTCCGTCGCGCCAGATGACCTGGAGTCCTTCGAGGCTGGCCGCATCCTTGCCGATCTTCAACTCGGCGCGCGCGAGTGCGAGGCTCGAACCGCTCGGCTCCCCCGGCTCGGAGTAGGTGAGGTAGACATAGTGGTCCCGCGCATAGCGCGGCGAGAGATAGACGCCCAGCATTCCACCCTGCCCCTGCCAGAGGGCGGGCGGAACGTTGGCGACCGGCGTCTGTTCTCCCTGCTGGGTGACCAGTTGCAGGCCGCCGACCTTCTCAGTGATGAGCATCCGCCCGTCGGGCAGGAAAGCAATCTTCCAGGGCAGACTCAACGTCGTGACCTGGGTTACTGTGAAGGGCAGGTTCGGGTCTGACTGCTGCTCACCTGCGTTAACCTGCGCCAATGCGCTGCTCGAAGCCATGGCCAGGAATATCCCTGCAACCGCTAACCGCCTCATCATGTCTGTCCTTTATCGAATAGATATTTTCAGCGCCGACGCCTGCGGCTGCAATCTCGCCTTAGGATATCGCGCTTAGGCAGTTTGCGGGATTAACGAAGGAACCGAAGTGGCACCATTTTGAAGGAAATTGGACGCGGTTTCCGGTGTGGGAGTTGAGACGCACATTCTCTGCGTCAACTTATTGACAATGTGCGGTACTCCTGCTCTTATTTGTGGTGTTCTTGTTCTTGCAAAACATGCTCCTAAGACAAACGATTATCTAAGCATATATATATAGAGGCACTGCACGGGACATGGACGCCTCGAACTGCGACTAAGGAGATTTCATGTATTCGAGACTTGGCTCGATTGTGCTGGGTGCCCTGCTGATATTCCCGTCCATCGGATCCATAGCCCAAGGGGAGCATGACGCACAATTCTGGTTAACGACTCCGGACCGGTCTGCGTTGCTCGCTCCTCAGGGGACTAGCTTTGATTTCTCTGCGAGTGGAGGCGAGGCACCCACTATCGTTGTCAATGACATGCAGCGGTTCCAATCCATCGACGGATTCGGTTTCGCATTGACGGGTGGAAGTGCACAGCTTCTCATTCGGATGGAGCCTACGAAGAGGGCGGCCTTGTTGAAGGAACTCTTCACCGGAGATGGGAACGGGATTGATGTAAGTTATGTGAGGGTATAGCATCGGCTCCTCCGATATGAACGACCATGTGTATTCTTATGACGATTTGTCAGAAGGGCAGACGGATGAGAAACTGGCTCACTTCAGTCTGGACCCAGAGCGGGCGGATGTGCTTCCCGTCCTGAAAGAGATTGTGGCCATCAAGCCGGAGATTAGGATTCTTGGTTCTCCATGGTCCGCCCCGACCTGGATGAAGACGAATGATAGTACGAAGGGCGGATATCTGAAGCCCGAGTACTACGGCGCCTATGCAAACTACCTGGTGAAGTACATCGAAGGAATGAAGGCCGAAGAGGTAAGGATTGATGCCATCACGGTAGAGAACGAGCCGCTGAATCCAAAGAATACTCCGAGCATGGTGATGTTGGCGGCACAGGAGGACGAATTTATAGCGAAGGATCTTGCTCCTGCGTTCCGTCGCGCCGGTATCCTGACGAAGATCCTGTTGTACGATCACAATCCCGACGCGCCATCGTACCCGCTGTCGATTCTGGCAGATCCGGCTGCTGGCGCGTATGTCGATGGAACCGCGTTTCACCTCTATGGTGGAGATGTTTCCACGTTCTCGAAAGTGCATGAGGAGTATCCGAACAAGAATCTGTACATGACCGAGCAGATGGTGACAGGCGCCAGTGGAGACGGGCCGTTCGATATCGCTGAGCCCGTCAGGGGGGTGCTGATCGGCGCGACGCGGAACTGGAGCCGCAATGTGCTTCTCTGGAACCTGGCCGCCGATCCGAAGAATGGGCCTCACACCGGCAACGGGGGATGCACGATGTGTCAGGGGGCAATCACCCTGGACGGCAATGCTGTTACCCGCAACGTGGCGTATTACGCCGTCGGACACTTCTCAAAATTTGTGCCGCCTGGTTCCGTGCGGATCGGGTCGAATGACATGGAGCAACTGTCGAATGTAGCCTTTCTTACTCCAGATGGAAAGATTGTGCTGGTGGTATCGAATACCGCCAATTTCCCGAAGACGTTTGGTGTGCGTTTTCACGGCAAGTACCTGATGACAAGCCTTCCTGCGGAATCTGTGGGGACCTATGCCTGGTGAGCGGATAGGTAGGAAGGCCCGGCTGAGTGTGGCTTTGGGGCTGGGCCTGCTCGCTTATACAGCTCCTGCGGCAGTGGCGGGTGGCGATGCGAAGCCAGATCTCGGTCCCAATGTGCTGATCTTCGATGAATCGATGCCGGCGGCGGTCATCCAGAAGCAGATCGACGCAGTGTATGCCACGCAGCAACACAGCGAGTTCAGCCTACAGCGCAAGGTGTTGATGTTTCTCCCGGGCAATTACACGGTGGATGTTCCGATCGGCTTCTATACCGAGGTGTTGGGGCTCGGCGCATCGCCAGATGACACGCACATCACTGGCAACCTGCATGTAGATGCGAGTGCGCGGGACAATAATGCCACCACGACGTTCTGGAGGGCGGCTGAGGGTTTCTCAGTGAAGCCCACGGGCGGCGTGATGCAATGGGCGGTTTCCCAGGCCGTGCCGTTTCGCCGCATGCATGTACAAGGCGATATGGTGCTTCATCAGCAACGCGGCTGGGCAAGCGGCGGCTGGATGTCCGATGATCTTATCGATGGCAACGTCGATTCCGGGACTCAGCAGCAATGGATCTCCAGGAATAGCGAGTGGGGAAGCTGGACCGGCTCCAACTGGAACATGGTGTTTGTCGGCGTCAACCATCCTCCGGCGGGTGAGTGGCCAAGTCCGCCCTACACGAAGGTTGCGCAGACACCGATCGTTCGCGAGAAGCCGTTTCTCGAGATCGATCGGTCGGGGAACTACAGCGTGCGGGTTCCCGCGCTGCGCAACAACAGTTCGGGTATCACATGGCACTCGGGATCGACGCCGGGGAAATCGATTCCCATCGGCCGCTTCTACATCGCGCGGCCGGATGTTGATACCGCAGCGACCATCAATGCACAACTGTCCCGAGGTAAAGACCTGTTGTTAACACCAGGAATCTACGATCTGGTCGCGCCCATCCGAGTGACTCGGCCGGATACGGTGGTGCTGGGGTTGGGTTTTGCGACTCTTCGCCCAACCAACGGTACGGCGGCGATGACCACTGCGGACGTAGATGGCATCGTGGTCGCCGGATTGCTGTTCGACGCGGGAGCTGCCCAATCGCCTGTTCTATTGGAAGTGGGACCGAGTGGAAGCAAAAGTGGTCATGCGAAAGATCCTATTTCTCTACATGATGTCTTCTTCCGGGTAGGCGGCGCCACGGTTGGCCGTACCGCCTCCAATCTCACGATTAACAGCAACGATACGATCGTCGATCACACATGGATCTGGCGGGCGGACCATGGTTCTGGGGTGGGATGGAACAGCAATACCAGCCAGAACGGACTGGTCGTCAATGGCAACAATGTGACCGTTTACGGTCTGTTCGTCGAGCATCACCAGCAGTTCCAGGTCATCTGGAATGGCAATGGGGGGCGGACTTATTTCTATCAATCCGAGATTCCGTACGATCCTCCGGATCAGGCCAGCTATTCGAGCGCTCCGGGTGTGAACGGTTGGGCTTCGTACAAAGTGGCGGATACGGTTGGCAGCCACGAAGCGTGGGGGCTTGGCATCTACAGTGTCTTTCGTCATCCTGATGTTGTGTTGACGAGGGCGATCGAGGCTCCAAAGAACGCGAACGTGAGGTTCCACGACATGATTACTGTGGCTCTGGGTAAGAACGGTGAGATCAGCAATGTCCTGGACGACAAAGGAGGCGCAACCGCGATTCAGCCTCGAGTCACGCCAAAACTCACCAACTTCCCCTGAACGGGCAGCTTGTCAGGCTTCGCGGCGCTCAAAAGAAGACTGCGCCCAGCCGAGACAAGTCATGGTCAAGGCTCCAAGAAGTGGGACACCCAGTCCAGTTCGCAAGGAACCTGCCCAGCCAGAGACGAGTCCTGTAAGCAGCGGCAGAAAGGACGCGCCGGCACCGGCGATCACAAAGATCAGATTTCTCCCCTCCCCATGACGTAGAGCGAGCGCCAGCAGCAGCGGATACATCGGACCGACTCCAAGACCGAGAAGCAGCGCTCCAGTCAAGATCGCGGACGGAGTGGTCGTGCTGAGGACCAAGATCAGTGCGACAGACATCGCCGAGGGACCGAGGATGAGCATCCATCGTTTCGGGACCGAAGTCTGACGGTGCGACTGGAGGAGACGGCTGAACAGCATGCCTGCCCAGAAACAAGTTGCGGCACCGACCGTTACGCCAAGCGTCTCTCCCGACCGCTTCGAATAGGTCGCGAGCCACCCTCCGGCGGCGCTCTCAATGCCCGTGGCGAGTGGGACGAGGAGCAGGAGCAACGGAGGTATCCCGGCTACACGGCCCGGTGACGGCCCCACAACTGCAGCATTTGCATTTGGCGCCCATCGGGACGCGACGGCTGTGGCGAGCAAGAAGTATGCGGACAATGCGTAGAGCATTGCTTGTGGGCTGAATGCCGCCGCTCCGCGCAGGGCGATCGATGGGCCGAGACATGCTCCAATAGACCAGACCAGGTTTAGCCTCGCCATCTGCACAACGCGGTTAGCTGGATCGCGGCGCGATTGCAATAGGCTGATAGATGTCATTACGATGCCCAGACCTACTCCGTAGGCCGTTATTGCCACGAACGCAGCAAGGCGCGATGCCAATGCGAGCAGAACCGCGCCGAGCGCTGTAGTCAAACACCCGCGCACGATCGATCGAGAGAGAAGCCCACGGGACAGTAAGGCACCGCTGGCGGAACCAACAAAGAAGAGGAAGAACAGTCCTCCCGCCTGAGCATCCGTCAGGGACCACCGAGCGAGGAGCAACGGAAGCATGGCCCCCGGTAGCGCAGCTCCGATGCCTGCACCCAGGAACGCGGCGAAAAGGATCCCGGTCGACACAGGGCCTCCGGGGCCACCTCGATCCTCAGTTTCCTGGGGCGCGATCCCGATCATTGTTTTCCCTTCGGGTGAGTTCACTGCCTTGGCGGTCGAATTCCCAGGTGCGAACGGATGCAGCAGGCGGTTGTGGAGGTTCGGATTGTGGGAGGGGCTGTGACTAGCGCTTCGAGTGAACCTTTGCGGTCGATTCGCGTACAACAAGCTCCGGGTCGACCCGTGATACTTCCGGAATCTTGGCCTTCTCGATTTTCTTTAGTAGGAGCGAAGCGGCGATGTTTCCCATCTGCTGCAGGGGTTGGCGGATCGTCGTCAGGCGAGGAGTGTAAAACTCAGCTGCGGGGATGTCATCGAAGCCCATAACGGAGACGTCGACCGGCACACGCAATCCCGCGTCGTGGAGAGAGCGGATTGTACCGATGGCTGAGACGTCGTTGAAGCAAAGAACGGCCGTAAAGCTCTTTTGGCGGAGGAGGAGTTGCTGAATTCCGGGATAACCCAACTCCGGCGAATGGGTGTCTTTGTCGAGTCGGATCGTAAGCTCAGGCAGGACGTTCAGCCCCAGGGACCGCGCGACGTGCAATGTGGAACGCCAGCGACTTCTCGAGTCGGAACTAAAAAGTTGGCCGCGCATATATGCGATCTTGCGATGGCCCAGCGCGTAGAGATGCCCGAGTGCCAATTCGGCAGCGCGCTCGTGATCGAGCGTGACATTCGAGACCCCGGGAACCGAGGTGTGCCCGGCCACGGCGACCGTGGGAAGCGGAGGTGGGGTCTCGAAGTGTGTGTCGATCGCCAGCAGGCCCTCGATGCCGCGGGCGTGGAGCAGCCCAGGATACTCGGCGACCAGATCCTTCTTGTGGCGGTGATGGGCCGTAAAGAAAAAAAACCCCTCACGCATGAAGACATCGGCGGCTCCGCTTAGGACCTGGGAATGGTAGCCGTCACCGAGCTCCGGCAGGAGCACACCGATGGTGTGCGTTCGCTGGCCCTGAAGAGACCGTGCAATGTGGCTGGGCTGATAGCCGAACTTTTTTGCTGCTTGTCGGACCCGTTCTCTTGTTTTCTCAGGAATGGACCGATTCGGAGCATTGTTTAGTACGAAAGAGACCGTTGCAGCGCTCAGGTCGAGATACTCCGCGAGCATCTTCAGACTGACCGGACGTCCTGATAGTGATGAGGAGATGGGTCGCTTTGCCATTGTGTCGTCTGCAAGTCTAACCCGCGCAATGCCCTGATTCGCATAAATCTGTGTGTGCCGCCATTGGATGTACCTCGACCCTGATCGATTCAGAGATGCGGAGATTGAACCCGGACTCGTGTTTTCTGACTGAAACCGGTTTCCATCCGACCATATCTATCGAAGACGAACGTTTGTCTTAGGGAAATAGCTCTTGACAGTTCTATGGTCGTTCGTCTCTTATGTTCTACGACCCAATGCGCCACAGTCGAAAACTACCGCAGATTAGCGTTTGTCTTGAGCGCATTAGTCTCGCGAACGTGTAGACCGGTCGTACGGAGTGAGGTGATGGAATGGGCCGTCGCGTCCTGGCCTATTCCATTGGCTCAAGTCGGGTTCCAGGAGGATTCTCGTGAATATGGTTCCAGGAGTGAAGAGAGCAATAAGGATCGCCGGTGGCATCGTGAGGATTCCGGTTGCGGCGACGGTGTTGGCGCTGGGGATCGGGTGCGTAACATCCAGCTGTTTCACCGGCGCTGGCGTGGCGTACGCCCAGAACACCAATGCAACGATCCGGGGCCAGGTCCTGGATCCGTCGGGGGCCCTAGTCGGCGATGCCACCGTTCTCGTCGTCAACCAGGACACCGGCGTCACCGTTTTCAGCGGCAAGAGCGACTCGGCTGGCGCATTTGTCGCGCCGCAGGTTATTCCCGGCACGTACCGCGTCACGGTGACAGCTGTTGGTCTCAGGCAGGCGGTTATTGAGAACCTCGTCGCCACTGTAGCGCAAACCACTTCGATCAATGTCACTCTGCAAATCGGCCAGGTGAACGAGACCGTGACGGTCTCAGCCAAAGGTGAGGAACTGGACCGAAGCACGTCGGAGATCTCGACGCTCATCGCTCCCGGTGAAGTGGAGAACCTGCCCGTGATCAACCGCGCGACGGAGAACCTGCTGATGTTCATCCCCGGCGTCGCCCATGGAGGGGCTGCGAACTCGCCATCTACCTCACAGCTTTCGATCAACGGAAGTCGGACTCTCAATACGGAAGTCCTGCTGAACGGCGTCTCGACCATCGTCGCCTCGACTGGTACGCCGGCCACGCTGCCGTCGCCAGACGGAGTCGATTCGTTCCGCGCACTTACCACCAATGCACCATCCGAGTATGGTCGCACTTCAGGCGCCGTGATCTCGGTGAATACCAAGTCGGGTACGAACACCTATCACGGCAGTCTGTACTACCTTATGAAGAATGAGGACTTTGACGCGAATACTTTCTTTCACAAACTAACCCTCGTCAACGGCCAGGCCACGCCGCGCAGCAAAGACCGTTTCTTTCAGGCAGGCGGTTCACTTGGCGGACCCATCCGGTTTCCTCATCTTTACAGCGGTCACGACCGGAGTTTCTTTTTCTTCAACTACGACAGAACCATTCAGCCGGCCTCTTCGACTTTGAACTTTACGGTTCCAACGGCCGCGCAGCGTGCGGGTGACCTGTCCAACGGACTTGGAGCTGTGAATGCGGCTGGCAAGCCGGCGCCACAGATCGTGTATCAACCCAGTCCCCGGGGCCAGACTCCTGCAAATCTGAGTACGCCAGCCTATAACAATAATCAAGTTGGTCCTATCGATCCTGCGGCAGCGAAGATTTTCGCGCTGCTGCCTCTGCCAAACACGACAGGCACGTTTGACCCGGTTAACAATCGCTACACGAACAACTGGACCTCGCTGCAAAACCTGAGCGGACATTATCAGCGAATTGTCGGTCGCGTCGATCAAGTAATCTCGCCCAAAGACAGGCTAAGCATCAACATTTATCGCTTCACTACGGCATCGCCGAATGCGATTTCCTGGAACCTTCCCTTGTTGAACACAACGTGGGATTGCACCTGCAATAACGCATGGCTGCCTTCCGTGGACTACACGCGAACCTGGACCCCTACCCTAGTCGTGGATTTGAACATGGGCTTCTTCCGAAACGTTGTGTTGCGCAACCCCCCGGGCGCTCACATGAATGCGGCATCGACTCTTGGAATCACGTCACTCCCGATCGACCAGACGCCTGAGATCACGGATCCGGGATTCAACAATATCGGCGCCGATACGAACACTAACCAGATCAACATCACCAACACCTATACGCCATTTGGGACGATTACCAAGACCTTCGGTCCTCACACCTTCAAGACCGGAGCTTCGCTTCGCAAGAACGAGTTCAACTCTTATAACCCGGCAGGCAGCCCGGAGGGGGCCATCGGCTTCGGCGGCAACCTTACTAACCATGGGTCGACCGGCACTGCTACGACAGGAATCGCAGACTTCCTGCTCGGCGAAGTGAATAGTTACAGCTACGAACAGCCGATGCCGGAGACGGGAAGGCGTAACTATAACCTTGGCGTCTTCTTCCAGGATGACTGGAAGGTCTCCGAAAAGGTGACGCTTAATCTGGGACTCCGTTACGAATACGAATCGCCGCTGATTATTGCCAATAACATCTACAGCCGCTTCGACCCGAACACCGGGAATCTGCTGGTCGCAGGGCAGAATTCGTCGCGGTCGCTGAATGTGACGGCGCCGAAGACGGATATCTCTCCTCGTATCGGATTCGCATACAGCGTCAATAACAAGACCGTTATCCGCGGCGCATTTGGGACGTTCTATGGGACCATCTTCCAGAACCTCGGCGGTCAGCTTGCCTATTCCGGTTACGACAATACTCTGAGCTCTACCAACCTCGGTACGGGAGTTCCTCAAGTCAATTCCCTTTCCCAGGGTATTCCCCTTGCGCCTGCTCCGAACCTGCAGAACCCCTTCGCATCGATCAATGGGACGGTCAGCAGTCCTTACAATCCCTCGGGCGTATCGTTCAACGAGTTGAACCCTATGGCGCTGGTGCAGCAGTGGAACTTTGGCTTCGAGCGCCAACTACCGCTGGCCCTCACAATGGAGGTCAACTATGTTGGCAACCACGCACTGCACCTGGCGTACATCGTGCCAGCCAACATCGTGCCGTTCTCTGCGGTGGATGCCGTGACTCTGGCCAATAGCACAGCCACCACGCAGGCGGCGAAACCCTTCCCGACGTTGAACAGCTTCAGCGTGGTGGACGGTGTCGGCAACTCGAACTACAACGCGTTGCAGGTGACAGTGCGGCGCCAGTTCAACACCAAGCTCGCCATTCTTTCCAATTACTCCTACGCGAAGAGCGAAGACGATGGCAGCACGATTTATAACTTCTCTGCTCCGAATGGAACCGCGAATGCGCAGTACACCGCGGACGGCCCGGATCGCTCCAAGGACTTCACGGTAAGCAATATTGATGTGAAAAACACCTTGAATATTGCGGTGGTTTACACAACTCCCGGGCCATGGTGGCTCCGCGACTGGCACGTTTCGCCTATCTTCGTAGGACATACCGGGCTGCCAGTCAACATTACCCAGACCAACGAGATTTCAAACGTCTCGCAGCAGCGTCCCAACGGTAACTCTCAGCTTGTCAAGCTCGCTCACCCTTTTGTGAATGGAAACAAGATTCAATTCTGGGACAGCCCGGTTACCGATCCGAATTTCCCGCTTACCCCTTCCGGGCCCGTCTACACCACTGTGAATGGAGTTCGAACGCGGATTGTCGCAACCGGGTTCGGCAATGTGCCTCGTGATTCCCTGCGGGAGCCCGGCGAAGTGGAGTTCGACGCCTCGGTGGCGAAGGATTTCCAGATAGTTGAGTCGTTGAAGTTCCAGATCCGTTTCGATGCCTTCAACGTCATCAATCACACGAACTTCACCGCGCCGAGTGGTTCGCTTTCAGTCGGTGAGCAAAGCAGTGCACCCACGGTGGCAAACTTCGCCAGCTCTACAGGCTTCGGCCAGATAAGCGGGACGCAGCCACCACGGACCATGCAGGCCTCCGCGCGCCTGTTCTTCTAAGCGGTTACTGACAAGCCAATGAAGGAAAGGGCCTTCCGCGAGGGTGGCCCTTCCACACAAGACGCCAGACTATGGCATTCCCTATGAAGAGGTGGCTACCCATAACCGCTTCCGTTCTGGCAGGAGCCTCGGGCTGCTTCCTGTTTCTGCATGATCGGAAAACTCTTATGGCCGCGCCGGATCAGAGGTATGCGGACTCAGCTACTTGCGTTAGCTGCCATGCCGCGGAGGCCTCCGGATACGCGCGCACTGGTATGGCCCATGCATTCTCCAGACCTGACGCCGAAAACACCGTGGGGGTGCCCACCAGGGACAGGCAGTTCTATCACGCTGCTTCCGAGACGTATTACGAACTGACGAAGCACGAAGGAAAGTCCTACCAGCGCCGCTGGCAAAACGGCTTCGACACCAAGCCAGAGAATGTCGAAGAGTTGTCGATTGACTATGTCATGGGTTCAGGAAACCACGCGCGGACCTACCTGCATCGTGAACGGGACGGTACGCTGATCGAGCTCCCGCTCGCCCGGTACTCCGAGGATGGCGGCCACTGGGGAATGAACCCCGGCTTCGACAACGCACATCCGATGACCCGCCGCACGATTGCCTATGAATGCATGTTCTGTCACAACGCGTATCCCCAGATTCCCCCGACAGCACATCGTGATCTCCCCGGGAGTCCGGTCTACAGCGCTACGCTACCGGAGGGTATCGATTGCCAACGGTGCCACGGGCCTGGAGCCGCCCATCTCAAAGCGGCCCGGACTCCTGGAGCCACCATGCAGCAAGTCAGTTCGCTCATTCTCAATCCAGGGAAACTGAGCAACGATCGCCAGATGGAAGTCTGCGAGCAATGCCATTTGGAAACCACCAGCCGTCCCCTGCCGGACCGCATTCGACACTACGACCGAGAGCCTTTCAGTTACAAGGCAGGACAGCCTCTAGCGAGCTTCAATTCCTACTTCGTACGTGATGCTGAGAAGGGCCGAACCGACAACTTCGAGATTGTGAGTGCACCCTACCGGCTAAGACAGTCGCAGTGCTACCTGAAAAGTCAGGGAGCTTTGACGTGCGAGACTTGTCACGATCCACATGATCTGCAGAAGGGGCCGCAGGCGGCGTCCTACTATGCGGATATTTGCATGCAGTGTCACGCGGCGAAGCTGCGCACGGCGATCGCGCTGCATCAGCATCCGGAGGCGGGCGACTGTGTGTCGTGCCATATGCCCAAGCGCAGGACCGAAGACGTGGTTCATGCGATCATGACGGACCACCTGATTCAGCGGCGACCACCACCCGCGAAGGTGCTGCTGGCGGACCGGCTGGAAGTTCCAGATATGCCCGCGTACGCGTATCGGGGTCCGGTGAAGCGGTATCTCCTGGATCGCGAGGGCGGCGCTGCTGGCGACGCTCTGTACGATGCGGCTGCGCAGGTGATCGATGGCAGCAATCCGGAGCAGGGGATTCCCGAGCTGGCGGAGCTGGTCCGGAAGCAGCATCCGAACCAGCCTAACTTCTCCATTGAGCTTGGCGATGCAATGAGGCACGCGGGAGACCTCACGGGTGCAATCGCCGCCTATCGGCAAGCTCTCACGGCAGACCCGCTCTCCTCGCGAGCGCAACGGCGGCTCGGCGTCGCGCTAGGGAGTGCCGGGCAGGTCGACCAGGCGCTGGCGGTGCTGCAGGCCGCGATCGATCGGGAGCCTGACAATGCGCTGCTCTGGTACGAACGGGCGCTGATCGAGTCGAAAGCCAGAGACCCCGAGAAGGCGATCGCGGATTTCCGTAAGGCGCTCCAGATTACGCCCGATTTTGCCGATGGGCAGAATAACCTGGGATCCATTCTGGCTCAAGTTGGCTACATCCGCGAGGCTGAGGCCGCATTCCACACAGCCTTAACCATCAACCCTTATGATGCTGGAATCAGGGCCAATCTGGGGCGGTTGCTGGCGAGCGAAGGGGACTGGAGACAGGCGGCCTTCCATCTGCAAAAGGCCGTTCAACTCGACCCAAGCGATGCAAGAACACACGGCGATTATGCGATTGCGATGATGCAGATGCAACGTCTGCCTGAAGCTGAGGCGGAAGCCAGGGTAGCCGTGACCATTGATCCTAAATCCGCTCGGGCGCACGATCTTCTGGGACAGATTCTTGCGCAAGAGGGCGAGTCATCGCCTGCGCGCAAGGAATTCGAAGCTGCTCTCAATCTTGATCCAGGATTTGCGCCGGCCCAACTAGACATGGCGGAGACTCTTATTGAGCAACGCCAGTCACGCATCGCAATCTCCCTTCTGCAGAAGGCGGAACGCTCGGCTTTGCCCGAGGTTGCGCAACGCGCGCATGCCATATTGCAACAGCTGGGCCCATGATTGCCCCACCGGCTCACAGTAAGTAATGCGGCGGAGCTGTGCAGATTAAGTTGCAACCGTCCTCCGCGTTGCGGGCAGACCCCCTGGGGTCCTTTGGCCCAGGTGGGTGCCCATTCGAAGTAAGTACAAGTGCAATCATCGCTTCCTAAGCGCATCGAAACGAGAGCCTATTGCGGGAGTGTTTCGCTGAGCGGACCCGGATTCCAATCTGCGGCCCAACGCGATGGCGATGGACCCATTATTACCTTCAGTGATGCGCCTGCCATAATATCTTCCCAGCGGATGAAGGGTGCGGTCAACGGGTGGCCATCCAGCGTCGCAGACTGGATATAGACGTTCGCGGCAGAGTTGTTTTCCGCCGTCACGCTGAACGTCTTTCCATTGGCGAGCCGCAACGACATCTTCGCAAACATCGGACTACCTATCATGTAATCGCCCGACGCCGGGTTTACCGGGTAGAAGCCGAACGCCGTGAAGATGTACCAGGCCGACATCTGTCCGCAGTCGTCGTCTCCGTCGATGCCGGAGGGGAGGTTGGCATACTCCGCCGCGGCGATTTCCCGCACCTTTTGCTGCGTCTTCCAGGGCTCGCCACTGTAGTCGTAGAGGTAGCCGTAGTGGTGGCTCGGCTCGTTGGAGTGTACGTTATGGTGTCCGGCGAAGTGCTCGTCGAGTTCGGCGTTGTACTTCGCGGGCCCGCCCATCAATTTCACCAGGCCGGGCAGATCGTGCATCACCGCCCAGGTGTAGACCCAGGTATTGCCTTCCGTCCAGCCTTCATCAGGTTTTGCCCACGAGCCGTCGGAGTTCTTTCCTTGCATAAAGCCAGTGGCCTGGTTGAACAGGTGCTGGTAGTTGAGTGAGCGCTGCGCGAAAAACTTGTAGTCGGACAACTTGCCAAGAGCTTTCGCCACCTGCGCGACGCACCAGTCGTCGTAGGCGTCCTCGAGCGTGCTGGACGCTGCCTCCGCCGTTTTGTCGACCGGGATGTATCCGAGCTGTTTCAAGTAGGTCAGGCCGGCGCGGGCTTCGTACGGCGTGTGGGGCTCGCGATCATACCAACGTCGCGTGGTATCGCCGTCCGGCGGCGTCATTGCGTCTTTGTAGACCGCGTCCCAGGCAAGCGGATAGCTGAAGCCGTGGAAGCCTTTGCGAATGGCTTCTGCCACGAGTGAGTCGGCGTGTGTCCCGATCATGATGTTCGTGTATGAGGGATTGGGCCACTTAGGCATCCATCCTCCCTCCTGGTAGTTCTGCAACAGCGCCTGCACCATACCATCGATGCGCTCGGGGGCGATTAACGTGAGCAAGCTATTCTCCGCGCGAAAGGTGTCCCAGATGGAATAGGCGGTGTACGACTCGCCCTTATGCACGGTATCGTCGAAAGCGCTATAGTAGCGGCCCTGCTCCGAGAAGATGCGTGGGTACAGCATCGCATGGTAAAGCCCGGTGTAGATCATTCGCTGCTGGTCGTCGCTGGCGCCCACCACCGTCATGCGCCGCAGTTTTTCGTTCCAGGTCTCGCGTAGCGTAAGCCGGACTCGCTCGAAGTCCCAATCCGGGAGTTCCGTCTGCAGGTTGGCGCGTGCCTGTTCAATGCTTATAAACGAGATGCCGACGCGCGCCTCGATCACTTCGCCCGGCTGGGTGTGGAACTGCGCAAAGGCGCCGCGCGCTTTGTCTCGATCCCCCGGCGCCACGCCGTATGTGCCGGATTTGCTGAACGGCTGCCGAAACTGAATGACGAAGTAGCCCTTGAAATTCGGCAGTTTCAGCGGCCCAAGCCCTGAATCCATCCGGTCCGGGTTGTAGCCGACGATCTCCCGGTTCGCCGCGTTCACTTGCGCAAGACCATCTATGCCCGGGCGCGAGGCCTCGACCATAACGATCGACGCACGGTCGGCGGGAAATGTGAATCGTAGATAGCCGCAATGCGTGGTGGCCGTCATTTCCGTGCGGACGCGGCGCGCATTGTCGGCCTGGAGCGAGACGGAGTAGTAGTCCGGTCGCGCGATCTCGTCCGCATGCGTGAACGGCAGCTTGCGCTCGTCCGGTGTTGTCTTCAGGTTGTCGAGCTCGGGCATCAGGGTCACGTAGCCGTAGTCGCCCATCCAGATCGCCGGCTGGTGCGTGCCCATGAACCCGGAGATCGACGTGTCTTCGTACTTGTAGGAAGTGACCGAGACCTTGTTTTGCCGCGTCTGTGCGGTCCAGTCCGTCATCCCGAACGGAGGCGTCACGAATGGCATCGTTCCCCCATAGCCTATGGGCCCACTGCCTGAGCCGATGAACACGTTGACCAGGCGGATTGGATCTGTCGGAACCTGAGCAGCAACGCCGGCAGCCAAGCAGAGCGGAAAGAGCCAAGCCAGACCGCTCACCAGCGCTGGTAAGGCTTTGCTTATGGTACTTGCGTTGGGCACACATTGCCGTGTCAGTCCGCGCTCTTGCATTCTGAAAACTCTCCTCACTCCATGCGTAATCATCGTTCGATAATGCGCTGCTTTATCAGCAAGCGCTCGCGCCAGTCCGCAAATTGACGGACCGGTGAGCGCTTTTTAAGGTTTGGGTCAACGTAATCCCTTACGTGGCGTGTCGATCCTAACATGGAGAGTTCTCGTGTGGGTTTGACGCACAACAAAGGATCTTCTTGCCGAGTCTATTCCGGCAAAGATCGTCTGGTCGTCTGAATTTTCGTTTTGCAAATGAGACCAGATGGTCCAGGGCTGGCGAGATATATGGCTTGACACCCACATCCTTGCAATAATTGCGTGCGAGCCGTTCAATACCTCTATGCTTCGACGCGATTTTATCCAAGTAGCCGGCGCCTTCGTGGCGACTTCGACCCTTCCCGAGACGACGCTGTTTGCCGCACCCACTCCTAGGTCGGAATCTCGATGGATTCTTCCGATTAGTCGCAACTGGCGTTATCACCCCGCACCGGTCGAGGGCGCAGAGGCAGCCGATTTTGACGACGCGAGTTTCGAGAGCGTTGTGGTGCCACACACCAACATCCGCCTGCCCTGGCACAGCTTCGACAATAAGGATTACGAATTTATCTCGACCTACCGTCGCCGGTTCCGTCTGCCCGAAGCGGCGCGCGGCAAGCGCGTTTTTGTCGACTTCGAAGGGGTAATGACGGCCTCGACCGTTTGGATCAACGGCATCCGGCTTGGCGAGTACAAGGGAGGCTTCACTCCGTTTTCATTTGAGCTCACGTCGCACGTGAAGGCTGATGGAGAGAACGTGCTCGTCGTTCAAGTCGACTCGACCGAGCGCCCCGATATTCCTCCCTTCGGCTTCCAAGTCGATTACATGACCTTTGGCGGCATCTACCGCGAAGTCGCCCTGCGCATCGTTCCGCAGCTCTATTTGGACAATATTTTCGCCACGCCGAAGGACGTCCTCAGCGACCACCCGTCGGTCGAAGTGAAATGCTTCCTCGCAGGCACGCCGGGGGGGCATGATTCGTACACGCTTGAGGCTGAGTTGCGCAACGGTGACAAGGTCATCGCACGCGGTATGCAACCGGTTGAATTGCGCTCTGCCACCGATCCACAGAGAACTCCGGTCAATGCCAGCAACGAGTACAACGATGACGCGACGCTCCATGCCGTGCTGCTCTCCAATTTCGGCAAGGTCGAGTTGTGGGATCTGGACCGGCCGCACCTGTACACGGTGAATGTTCGGCTTCTCCGCGTCGGCAGCCCGATCGACGAAGACAGCCGCCGCATCGGTTTCCGCGAGGCTGTGTTCACAGACCAAGGCTTCAGCCTGAACGGCAGAATCATCAAGCTGCGCGGACTAGACCGCCACCAGACGTTTCCGTTCGCGGGCCAGGCGATGTCTGCACGCGTTCAGCGACAAGACGCGAAGATTCTCCGAAACGGTCTGCACTGCAACATCGTGCGCACATCGCACTATCCGCAGTCGCGGCACTTCCTCGATTGTTGCGATGAGATCGGCCTGCTGGTGCTGGAAGAAATTCCCGGATGGCAGCACATCGGCCCCGAGCCGTGGAAGTTGCTCGCCATCGACAACGTCGGTCGCATGGTGCGGCGCGACTGGAATCATCCGTCGATCATTCTTTGGGGTGTGCGCATCAACGAGTCAAAGGACGATCACAGCTTCTACGTCCGCACGAACGCACTCGCGCACGTGCTTGACCCGACGCGTCAGACTGGTGGTATCCGCAACTTCCAGGAGTCCGAATTCCTCGAGGACGTCTTCACAATGAACGATTTTGTATTCCCGCTGAAACCGCCGAACCATCCACGTTATCTGAACACCGAGTTCGTCGGCCACACCTATCCAACCAAACCGACGGACGACGACGAACGCCAGCGCGAGCATACTTTACGCCACGCGCGGATACATAACCAGCTTGCCTCTAATCCCCAGTACGCTGGGGGGATTGGTTGGTGCGCGTTCGACTACAACACCCACTCCAACTTCGGTGCGGGCGACCGCATCTGCTATCACGGCGTGCTCGATATCTTTCGCGAGCCCAAGGCCGCCGCAGGGTTCTACAAATCGCAGTGCACGCCCGAAGAGGAAATAGTGCTCGAGCCGGCATTCCACTGGGCCAACAGCGATGAGTCAGTCGGGCTGACCAAGGCAGTCGTCTGCTCAAACTGTGACCACTTGAAGTTCTATCTGCGTGAGCGGAGCCTCGAGTCCAACCCCTGGAAACTGATCGCCGAACTCGACCCGGACCGCCCCGAGTTTGAACACCTCGCCTATCCTCCGTTTGTGCTCGACTGGGAGCACCTTGACAGCAAGAAGCAATTCGACTTTCCCTGGGGCGACCTGCGCATCGATGGATACCTCAAAGGACTTAAGGTTATCTCAAGGTCCCTTGCGGGGGACGGCATCGATAGAAAGTTCGTCGTTCTGCCTGACAATGACACGCTTGTCGCAGATGGTGCCGATACAACCCGAGTCGTTTTGCGAGTCACTGATCAATTCGGCAATGTCCGGCCCTGCGCAAACGACCCGGTGAGCTTCCAACTTGAGGGCCCCGGCGAGCTAATTGGCGAAAACCCCTTTGCGCTGGTCGGAGGCAAAGGAGCGGTCTGGATCCGAGCCGGTGTGCAGGCAGGAACGCTCCGCTTCACGGCTATGCATGCCCGACTCGGGGGGCAGACAGTGGAAATCCGGTTATCGCCGTCACCGGAGGATTCGGTCTGAGCCGGAGCAGAAAAACATCGGCAGGGGCGCTGTTACTTATTGTAAAAATTGCACTTAGTGAGCCGACCCGGACCAGTCCGAACGGAGGATTGGGGATACTGAATTGCTTGTGTTCTGCATCTGCAAGCTGCTAAACTCACGCTCACGTTTCAACCTTTGAGGGACTGGATTGGCACACGAGGATGCTCCAGCAGCCACGAAGTGTGACGCACCTTCTGCCGAGCAGTGTCGACAGCAGATTCACCGGATCATCCATTCGCCTACCTTTCGATCTGCGCTGACGTTGCAGCAGTTGTTTCAATTCGTGGCCGATAAGGCGATTGCCGGAACTGACGGCCTCAAAGAATACACAATTGGCGTAGAGGCCTTTGGTCGAAAAGAGGATTTTGATCCGAAGACTGATCCTATTGTCCGGGTTCAGATTCATAGACTCAGGCAGAAGCTGAAAGAGTATTACGATGCCGAGGGCAGCAACGACCCTATCTTCATTGAGATTCCCAAGGGGCACTATCTCCCGAGTTTTGAGAGCGCTGCGTTGCCAGGGGCAGATCTCAAGGGTGGTAATTCATCCCAACTGGACACAAATTTCCCCATCGCGTCTCCCTTGCTCGCCCACTATGTTGAGCCTGGAGATCAGAAGATGTCGAAGGGAAGGCGCAAGGTCAGCCGGCTCTGGAGCCGTGCGGCGATTGCAGGAACTGTAATTGCCGTCTTTGCCACCGGCTTCTGGGCTGGAACCAGACAATCCCGAAATGGTGCCGGCGCAGAGGTTGCTTCGTCCAGTCCGGAATTGGCCTTCGGCAAGTCAGCGGATGAGGTGAAAGTATTCTGGGCAAGATTCCTCGGCGATGATCCAGCTCCCGTAATAGGCTATCCAGACGCCGTCTTCCTTCTGGACGACTCGAACGATCTGTTTCGGTTTCGCCAGGGAGCCAGTGACAGTCGAGGTGCACGGGTCGATCCACACCTGGCGCGACAGTTTGCCTCAAACCCTTCCCTTGTCGCCCAGGCAGGCCCACTCTATTACGAAAATGGATACACCGGCACTGGCGAACTCCAGGGTGTGGCAATGTTGACGGGGCTTTTCGGGCAGATGGGAGTGAAGGCCACAATCAAACCGAGCCGGGACATCACTCCCGATGATCTCAAGCAGCATAATGTGATTCTGCTCGGATCGCCGTTCCAGAACATTGCTGTCGCACAACTCCTTTCGATTGGCGATTTTACATTCGACAACCCCGATTCTCGCCGGGAAGAATGGAGAGCTCAAATTTTGAACTCTCATCCGCAAGGAGATGAGAGCGCTACCTACCATACTGAGCGCGATCCAATTACCCAGGTGCTGAAGACGGATTACAGCCTTATTACGATACAGCCCGGCCTTGTTCTGGGCCGGCACATCGCAATCCTGGGTGGTTTGGATACTAAGGGAACCGAAGGCGCAATCATGTTTGTGACTTCAAAACCAGGAATCGAAAAGCTGTCCAAGGCTATAACCGCCTCTTCGGGACCCGAAGCAAAGGGCGAAGTACCGTTATTTCAGGCCCTGGTACGCGTACGCCTTGAGAAAGGCTACCAGGTTTTGGAGGCCGATTTGATGGCAGTACACAAGTTCCATTCCCAGAACCCAAGCGGGACCGGTGTCACCAACCCTTAGAACATGACAAGGAAAGGCCACCCGACTCGCGTTGGCCCCATAAAGAATTGGCCATCTGAGAAGTCAATTTAGTCGTGCGTCCGCGACGCGATTCTGACAGGCCCTTCCAGTTGCTCCGGAATCTCGCGTAACACGCCGTGTAACGTTGATGAAACATCCTTCTAAGTACTTGTGCAACACCTACGTTTCAGATCCCGGTATCCCTCCCGTAACTAGACTTCCATCATCCAATGCCGCTACGGTTTGCAGCGTTGGTGAGGCGTCCCCTTGTTCATGACGAGTGCACTTTCGTTCCGGATCCAGGAACCATGGGGCCGGTACGCCAGGTGCTTCGCTCTCTCCCCGGCGCGACACATCGCCTGATCAGACGGGAATGCCGAATGATGGTTGCAGAGTTGATGCCAACACGAAAGATGAACGGCAAAGGAGCCTATATGAAATCTGGAATTTCTACTGATAAGTGGAGCGTCCGACTCAGGTATCTAGGAGCGCTCTCAGGCGCTTTGCTAGTATTCGTCGGTCGCCAGAGATCGGAATCGTCGGTGAGCCAAAACAAAGGAGCCGACCGAATCCTGGCGGCTCGCAGAAGTATTCGAGTTGGATCCATTAGTGAGGAGAGAAACGCAATAGGAGGCGCTATGCAAACCGAAGGCTATTACGGCAGCAGAACAGAGATGCGGAATATGTCTTCGCTTCTTTGCCGCGCGTTCGCGGTATTTGTTCTGTTGCTCCTCGCCCCTGCTCTTCGGGGTCAAGGCGTGAGCGGCCGAATATTGGGCACGGTGCAGGATAAGAGCGGAGCGGTTGTCACAAAAGTGGTCGTCACCGCGACCAACCAAGGAACAGGGAGCAGTGTCATTAGCAAAACTGATTCGAATGGTCAATATCGGCTCGAGAATCTACAGCCCGGCAATTACCAAGTGAAGTTCGATGCACAAGGTTTCCGCCCCTATGTTTCGGATGGGAACGTCGTGAGTGTGGACGGTGCTACTCTCGTCGATGCCTCCCTCGAGGTCGGCTCACCTTCGGAAACCATCGAAGTAAGCGCTGCTCCGCCATTGGTGGATACGACCAGTTCCTCAATGGGCGACGTCATCAGTCAAAAGGAGATCTCCAATCTGCCGCTGAACGGTCGCATTTTCTCGCAGCTCGTGCAAACGGTGCCCGGATCCATTGCGTCTGGATTCGGCAGCGCACCCGAGTCGGCTGCGGGAGCAGGCGCGGTTACAGCGATCTCTGCCAGCGTCAACGGCATGCCTTGGGGCGGCACCACCTACACGCTGGACGGCGTCAACAACATGGAGATGCTGAACGCCTTCATCAATGTGACGCCTCCGCTCGACTCGCTCCAGGAAGTCAAAGTATCGACGAACAACGCAGAAGCAACGGTGGGAACCTACGGTGGTGCCCAGGTAAACGCCTACATCAAGTCAGGTTCAAACTCGTTTCATGGTTCAGGCTATGAGTTCTATCGCGGAGATTCTCTGAACGCCTACCAGTGGCGTGCGACGACAAAAGCTCCGTATCGCGCCAACCAGTTCGGCGGTTCGATCGGCGGACCTATCATCCGCAACAAGGCGTTCTTCTTCGTCGATTATCAAGGGCTGCTCTTGCAACACGGCATCAGCTATATTCTCACCGTACCCACAGATCTGATGAAGCAGGGGACCTTCCTGAAGAGCCAGTTCCCCAATCCAATTTACGATCCGCAGACGCAGCAGCCATTCCCGACTGTAACTACTTCCCAAGGTGCTGCATGGCAGATTCCGACGACACGCTTCGATCCGGTCTCCGCGAAAATGGTGGGAGGAACGACTATTTGGCCGACAGCGACCAACCAGGCGAGCACAAGCAATAACTTCAACGCCAACACGGTCGAGCCGGATAACAGCCATCAGTTCGACATCAAGGGTGACTATCAGTTCGCCAATGGTGACCGCATCTTCGTGCGCGAGTCGTACCAGCGGCGCGACCTGAGCGCGCCTTCTCCCGGGACGCGGTTCATTCAGATCGGAGACGTGAACGCGAAGTCTCTAAATCACAACTCGGCGATCGGCTACAACCACACCTTCTCGCAGACCGCAGTCAATGAACTTCGGGTCGGCTTCAACCGCTTCAATACGCAGGATTATGGGAACGACCTTGGCACCAACGAGAATGTAGCGTTGGGAATCCCAAACGGAAACGACCAGGCTTTTGGCGCCACTGGCATTGGCAACTTCCAGATCGGCAACATCGTCAACACCGGTTCGCAAGGATGGACTAACTCGCATCGCATCAGTAATTCATTTCAGATCACCGATAATTTCACCAAGTCGCTTGGTCGTCATACGCTTACCGTGGGTGAGGACGTGCGCTGGATTCAGGCCTCGTTGACCAACTCCGATGCCAACAAGAATGGTGATTTCACCTACTCTTCCAGCTACACCAGCAGTTGCACCATGCAGCCTACTTGCACAGGTAGCGTTGGTGGCAACCAGTTCGCTAGCTTTCTGCTTGGCATGCTCTCGAACCAGGATCGCGGGTATGTCGCTACTGATCCGGCCACACGCTCAACGTTCATCGGCATCTATGGGCAGGATCAATACCGAGTGACGAACAGCCTGACGCTCAACCTCGCTCTCCGTTGGGACGTGATTACGCCGGCGATCGACAAGCTTAACCACCAGTCGAACTTCGATCTTTCCAAGGGTGTGCTCGATTTTGCCACCTCCGGGAATCGCGGCCCTAACGTCGATACCTACTACGGAGGCTATTCGCCGCGCGTCGGCTTTGCCTACACTCCCAATCGCGGGAGCACCAGCATCTCCGGCGCGTTCGGCATTACACACTTCCCGGGCAACTTCGGCGCCATGGGAGGATTTCTCGAACGCAATTACCCATATTTCGAGGTCTTCAGCACACAGGCGCAATTGCTCAACGTGCCACTGCCCGCCTTAAGCGTGAGTGGTCTGCCGACTTATATTGCCACCTCAACGTCGGCGCCCTTGCAACCTCCGGCCGCAATATCGCCGGAAACGATGGACCGCAACATGCAACCGGATATGGCGAACGCGTGGAACTTTGGAATCCAGCAAAAACTCTCGAACAGTACGGCGCTTGATGTAACCTATGTCGGCACAAAGGGCACGCACCTGTTCCGCCGCTGGGACATAAACACTCCGGCTCCCGGCATCACGCCCTTCAACTCGCGTCTCCCGTATCAGTATTTCAACTCCGGCGGCCAGCAGTATGCCACTAACATTGGATACGCGGCGGCCAACGGTTCGTCCATCTATCACGGAATGCAGGTCCAGCTTCGCAAGAACCTAACTTACGGGCTTGATGCGCGCGTCTCGTACACCTGGTCCAAAGAGATTGACGATATGAACATGTGGTGGCCTTTGAACGACCGCTACAACCGGGCCGTAGGCAACAGCCAGGCGCCGGACGTGCCGCACAACTTTATCGCCTCCTTCACTTATCAACTTCCGTTTGGCAAAGGCCGGCACTGGATGGGATCAGCAAATACTGCTACGCAGATTCTCCTGGGAGGATGGCAGGTCAGCTCGATTACACTCCTTCAGGCCGGTCAACCCATGCGGATTAAGACGTCTACCGATGTACTTGGAAGCGGCGTCACCAACAGCGCCGACGTGACTTGTCCTTCGGTAAGAACGTTCAAATCGCTCTCAAAGTGGTTCGATACGAGTTGTTTTGCGACTCCAAAGGCGCTTACCTTGGGCAATGCGAAGCAGGGGATTGTACGCGGCCCTGGTTTTTATAACTCTGACTTCTCTTTATCCAAGTCCGTTGAAGTGCACGAGGGGATGCGGATAGCCGTTCAGGCAGATGCCTTCAATCTTGCGAACACGCCTCACTACTCGAACCCGGACTCGACCCTCGGAGACTCGAATTTTGGAGTCGTGGGCGGGACAAACGGGGCGCCAAGGGAAATTCAGCTTGGTGCGCACTTCACCTTCTAGCATGGCGATGCATTCGGTTTGCCGGTGTTACCCACTCTTGGGTGGCACCGGCAGATGTTCGCAACCAACATCGGCGGCACATTGAGACGCCCGGCTTAAGAATCCCGGGAGACAAATATGGAAAGGAAGCGAAGTATGGTCGACCGGAGACGGTTCGTTGGAGGAATCTTCGCCGCCGCACTCGCCTCATGCGGGGAGGGGTTTGCCAAAGATCGCCGCCCTCCAGACAAGGCAGCGAATGACCTGATCCCAGATAGACCCTCGAACGCGCCGAGCTATTGGTGCACCTGGGCCGCCCAGAATTATATGTACGGCCATGATCTTCCGAGCCTTGACCCTGAGGTATTAGAGGGCGATTCCGGAAGCCGACTCGCTCACAATGCAATGTCAGAGGAGACCCTCTTTGGAAAGACAGGATGGGCAGAGAACTTCTTTCCCAGGATTCGTGAGGATGTGCTTTTCCTCCTCGATGACGGATGGCAGATTGGAGGTACTGCAACCTTCGAGCTGGATCCAAAGAAATTTCCCTCCTTCACTGGATCTTCTGCTGACCGGCTTAAGAAGTTGAATCGTGCAATACAGGACGTTGGATGGCGTGGAACGGCATTGTGGTGTCGCAATACGCCCGGGGGAGATGCGGATCATCGACTCGAGAGTCTTAGCCAGTCTGCCGGGATCAACTATTGGAAGGTTGATATTGGTGATCCGACATTCAACCTGGTGCGAGTGCGCGATGAGACACATACTCCACTCACTCTAGAGCACGTGCATGGTGAATGGCCCGTGAATGGCAATTGGAAAACGAGTGGGCGGTTTGGCGCGCAACCCTGGGGTTCTCAACGAATGGAAATCCTGCAGCATACAGATGTCTATAGAACTTATGACGTGACATCGATTCTGTCTTTGCCGACAACTCTTGACCGCCTTGCCGAAATGCTGAAAGGGGCTGAGGGTCATTCAGAAGTACACGGTCTGTTGAATGTAGAGGATGAAGTTTATGTGGCGGCTGCCATGGGATGCACCATGGGAATTCTGCGGCACCCACTTGTTGGAATGAGACCCGGGAACGATCCTGATCTGTTTTTCAACGGGCCCCGGCGAACCAAGCAGCGAATGGATGAAGTTGTGCGCGCACTTCGCTGGCAGAGGATTGCACCTCCATTCTCTCCAGGATTGGGATCGGTCGCGGTCAGCAGCGAAATCCTTACGGACAGCTGGGTCTTCGAGCGAGGTCAAACCTGGCAAAACGAGATTATCGGGTCGACGGTGCGGCAAGGAGCACCGGCCCGTATTGCTCGCAACATAGATTTGCCTTCCGTAAGAGCGGATGGCGATTCACCATTCGTCCTCGCAACAAGGTTTCCAAATGGCGCGGTCGCAATCGCAGCACAGGAACGAACTCAGGTTGGCAACGCGTGGCATATGCCCGCATGCGACGTAACGCTGTCGGTGGGTGATGCTCCAGGACCTTTTGGCATCTTTGGTTATTTTGCAAGCCTGACGCTCGCTTTGGACAAACCATTGCATGACAAGCGCGTTCTCGCCCAGGACCTGGCGGGGAATAATGCGATCGATATCTCGAGTGCCGTGCAGGTCCGAGGTAAGAATCTGTACATACCGGGTAACGTGATCCGCAGGATAGGGCTTCATAGCGCGACCCCGGGGGACATCTCCGCACCTGGGCTAGTGATTGCTATCGTCTGAAGAAACGTGAGGGACGTGCGCCCCGCTTAAAACTCGTGTGGGTAGAGACAATTGGAAATCTCTTCAAAGTTCGTCCAACTCAACTTAGCCGGGCCGGCGTTCATAAATTCAAGGAGCAGAAAGTGACTAGAGGATGGAAGTTGTGTTTGACGGTCGCTGTTTTGGGCATACTGGGGATGACCGCGTCGAATTCTCCCGCAGGTATTGCGCCGCCCATGGGTTGGAATAGCTGGAATCATTTCGCTGAGAAGGTGACTGAGGCCGATGTCCGAGCCGCAGCCGACGTACTGGTATCGAGTGGAATGCGAGACGCTGGATACGTCTATGTCAACATCGACGACACATGGGAAGGCAAGCGCGATCCTCAGGGGATGATTCATTCGAACGAGAAGTTCCCGGATATGAAAGCCCTTGCGGACTATGTTCACGCGAAGGGACTCAAGTTGGGAATCTACTCCTCGCCAGGGCCCAAGACATGCGCCGGCTACGAAGGCAGCTATGGCCACGAAGAGCAGGATGCGACGACATACGCGGGCTGGGGCATTGATTATCTAAAGTACGATCAATGTAGTTTCGGAGACATCATAAAGAAGGAGGCGGGAAACGACTTAGATAAGGCAGCGGCAATGCAGCGGGCAGCGTATGAAAAGATGCATCTTGCCATAGTCAAGACAGGCCGACCCATGGTGTACAGTTTCTGCCAATACGGACTGTACGCGGTTTGGAGGTGGGCGCCGGAGGCGGGTGGAAACCTCTGGCGTACAACAGGCGACATAAGTGATAACTGGGAACGCATGACACTCATTGGCTTCGGGCAGGACGGCCTCGAAAAGTTCGCCGGCCCAGGTCACTGGAATGATCCGGACATGCTGGAAGTCGGCAACGGCGGAATGAATCGTTCAGAGTATGAAGTGCATATGAGTTTGTGGGCGATGCTGTCTGCTCCTCTTTTGGCCGGTAACGATCTGAGTAAGATGACTCCGGAAACGAAAGCAATCCTTATGAATCGGGATGTCATCGCTTTAGACCAGGATGAGCTCGGGCATCAGGGCAGAAGAATATGGGCGGAGGGTCCGTTGGAGATATGGCTAAAAGATCTGTCGGGTGGGAAAACGGCAATTGCATTCTTCAACCGTGGCAACTCCGCAATGGACTTCAATCCCGGGCTAAAGGTTCTTAGCGACTTCCAGGGCAAGCATTTGTGGGAGCTCTGGTCGCAGAAAGAGATGAGTCTCGATGCAACTACGCCTCTACCCGTTTCCTCACATGGAGTCTTGCTGTTGGAGCAGCGTTAAACTGTGAAGGCGGAAAGAGTAGTTTGCCGAAGCCTTGTGCTACTTACCCTGTCATCCATCGTTGTTGGCCACGCACAGGATTTGACTCCTTCCTCGAGCTTGCAATTCGAGTCTTCGGATACCAGGTTGGTTCAGGCCTTCCAGTGGGCAAAGTCACGGGCAATGGATTACGCCCATGACGGTTCCGACCCGGTAGGGCCATGGTATGAGGCTGCGCTTCCTGGACGTAATTCCTTCTGTATGCGAGATGTCTCACATCAGAGTACGGGAGCAGGAGCACTGGGCCTGTATCCGGAGAATCGCAACATGCTGGGACGATTTGCGGCTGCCGTTTCCCAAGACCGAGACTGGGCGGGATTCTGGGAAATCGACAAGTTTGGACATCCATCTGCCGCTGACTACGTGAGTGACAATGACTTCTGGTACAACCTCCCAGCAAACTTCGATCTTCTCGACAGCATTGTTCGTATGTGGCGTTGGACTGGCGACAAGTCCTACGTGAGTGACCCTTCGATCCAAAGATTCTTCGATTCAACTACCACGGCTTATGTGAGTGCTTGGGATCTCCAGCCGGATCGGATTCTCAAACGATCCAGAATCATGAATCGTCGGCTGCCCCAAGGGAAGTTCGTGCATGACCGCGGCATCCCAAGTTACACAGAAGGAGAGGACAACTTCAACCTTGGGACGGACCTTCTTGCGGCCGAATACCGTGCCTTCGAGTCCCTCCGAGTGGTAGCTACCAGCCGTCATGAGCCGTTACTCGCTCAACGGTATGAAAATACTGCGAATGGAATTCTGGATCTCATTGAGCATAAGGCGTGGTCCCAACAGGATAGCCGCTTCATGGGTTTCTTTTCGCGGGATGGTAGTAGGCATGGCTCTGGAGACGCTATGGTTCTTTACTTCGGCGCTGCTAAGGATCCAGGTCACATTCGCGCGGCACTCTTTCACATTGAATCGGTGGAATATCTGAAAAATATTGGAATCGAAGAGGAAAGCTACCTTCCGCAAACGCTGTATCGCTATGGGGAGAAAGATGCCGCGTACCGCATCATTATGGATCTGACTCGGCCAGATAAAGACAGGCGTGACTACCCGGAGGCTTCATTTTCTGTTATCGGTGCCATGGTCACGGGAATGATGGGAATGGAAGTAGTCGATGATGGAAGGGGTCGGCCGCTGCTCCGTTCCATCTCACGGCTTCGGAGTGCGTCCGATAGAGCGAAATTGAGCGGTGTTCGTGTACGAGACAATCTGGTTGATCTGGAACATGTGGGGGACAGCCGAAGCATTATGACCAATCGCTCGAAGATGCCAATACATTGGCAGGCTGCCTTTCCGGGCAGGGTTCCGCTCCTGATCGTGAACGGCCATCCTGTTCGCTCGAGAATATCGTTAGATGCTTTATCGTCACCCGTCAGTTCGATCGTCACCGACGTGCCTACGGGAGCCACGGTGTCGGTAAGCCGCCCGACATTGTGAACGTTCATTATTGAGCGCGGAGGGGGCGATGTCCTAACTCGCCGTCTCGAACGGGCTCCGCATCCTGCTTGCATGCGGTTACGACAGTCTTCGCCAGACTCAGGACGATGATCTGAAGCCGCTCTCATCGCGGTGGTCGAAGGGCAGGGATGGGCTTGATGCAGCTCTCTGTTCACTCGGCGTGTTTTCGCGTTTTCGCGGACACCGAAACGAGGCTCTGCCCGGCACAGTCGACGCCGGCAGCTGAACGCCGCTGAATTGGTTGAGATCGCCCGTATGACGGAAGCGTTCCGGTGGGCGGTGGTGATCGTGAGCGAGATGAGCGCGAGCGCGATGTGATTTTTTATTTGCCTATTGAGGGGAGCGGTTTGAGTTCGACGGTGCGGCCGGTTTTGGCGGACGTGCGGGCGGCGTCGAGAATCTGCATGACGATGATGTTGGTATCGAGGGAAGTGAGGTCGCCTTGTGGTTTGATCTCGCCGTGAAGGACGGCGGCGAGGTAGGCGAGGGAGTTGGATTGGTTTTCAGGCAGCGGGGGCGCGGGTTTTTGCGATTCGGACTTTTCACCGCGATAGCGGGTGCGGAGGTTGTCAGAGGCTACGGTGATGACGTAGCCGGTGGCTCCGTAGAGTTCCATGTCTTTGCGGGCGAAGGGCCAGTCCCATGAGGGCATGAGGACGGCTTGCGCGCCGGGGTAGCGAAGGATGACGGTGGCGTCATCGTCTACGTGGGGGTAGATGGCGGGCTTGTCGGTCTGGGTGACGGCAGTGACGGAGATGGGTGGCTGGCCGTGCATAAGGACGGTCATTAGGTCAGCTCCGTAGCAGCCGAAGTCAAAGAGCGCTCCGGCTCCATTTTGGATGGGGTCGGTTAGCCAGGGGAGCCACTCGGGGCCGACGCCGATCTCCTTGGGGCCTTCGTGTCCGTCGTGGACGACAACCTTCCGGACCTCGCCGAGCTTGCCCGATTGAGCTTCGCTGATCGCATCGGCATTGGAGGAGTACCAGGTGGTCTCGTAGTTGACGAGGACCTGGATGTGATGCTCGCGGGCGACGCGGCGGATGGCGAGGGCGTCCTCCATGGTGGTGCAAAGGGGCTTCTCGACCATGGAACTGATGTTGTGTTTGGCGGCGGCCTCGATGACGCGGCGGTGGTCCTGGATGGTGGTGTAGACGAGGACTGCGTCGGGGTGTTGGGTAGTGAGCATGTGCTCGAGATCAACGTCGAAGAGGGACTGTGGCAGGTGATATTGGGAGGCGTATTGCTGGGCGAGGGTGGTGTTGGGTTCGACGATGGCTACGAGTTGGGCGTTGGGGTTCCTGGGCAGCGCGGCGAGGAAGCCTTTTACGTGTCCGTGGACAAGGCCGACGATGGCTACCCGGATGGGTTTGTCTGCTGTTTGAGCGTTGAGCGTGGGTGTTGCGAGTGTGGCGAGAAGCAGGAGTGGTGCGAGTCTCATGGTTGTCCTCATACGGGTTGTGGCTGTTGGCTAATGGTGACAGTCCAGCCGTCTGCCTCCATGATGCCTTCCGAGCCGGTGAAGAGGAAGCCCTTGCTCCCGGTTCGAACTCCGCTGGTTCATAGTCATACCACAGCGAATTCACCCAGATGACAGCTTTGCAGCATCTTCCAACCCAATCAGAATCAGAAGCCTTGTCGATCCCGGATAGAAGCATGTATGTCCGTGGCACCAAAAAAATGACAAACGAGAGACATAAGACTGTGCGCCGAGGCGTATGATTCATCGCCGTGAGGCAATTCGGAATAAAGAATCGTACCCCAGTTGGGCCTAGATCGGCGGGTCACCGTGTTTCTGCAGGGTGCCCTGGAATCTGCTATGCGTAGTCGTTCACACCTTGAAGGAGGAGAATCAGATGAGCGCAAACCAAACGCCCAGACAGGCACTCTTCGTTTCTGCAACAGTATTCCTGGCAACCTTGCCGGCTTTCGCATGCGGTAGCGGTAAAGGGACGCCCTGTCCTTGCGAAATACAAACGGCCCAGGATCAAATCATGGCGATCCAAGCACGGATAGGCTATGTGTATTCGAGTTCTACGAATTTTCGAGTGCTTGGCGATCAGGAATTCGTACGAGAGGTTCTTGAGGATGGCGCTACTAAAGTGGTGCTGGGGCAATTGGCGCAGAAAAAGTCCCAAAGTGACGATGTCAAGAAATTCGCCCAGACGATGGCGGAAGACAACTCTCAGTTCAACGAGAGAGTCCTTGCTCGGGTCGCGAAACTGGTTGGCGTGGTTGAACCCAAGGAACTTTCAAAAAAAGACCAGCAATTGGCTGCAAGCTTTGACGCGCTCTCAGGACCGCAGTTCGACGAAGAGTACATCAAGCTCATGCTGAAGGAGAACAAGCAGGATCTGAAGGAATTTGCGAGCGAAGCGCACAATACCGCGGATCCGAGTATGAAGACAGCCGCGCAATACGGCATGAACATAATCTCACAGCATCTCGAGTCGCTTGAACTGATTGCACAAAAGCACAGTGCAACTGCCCAGGGTCACAATGTAGTCGCGCTGAACCAAACTCCAGTGATGGAGCGTAAATAGAAAGAAGTCGGACAAGACCGGAGTTCACCTGAGGGCGCAGGCTGGCTGGGCCGAGGACTGGAAGCTCGGGCGGTTGGCCTTCTTGCGTTGCCTTCGCGAAATCGGGTTCCCCGCGCCACGCTCTTGACTGCCTGTACCAAATCCCACCGGCGCGCTCCCGGCCCTGCCGTTCAAACTCAACGATCTATTTCGCAGGAACAAAAATGACGCATACTGGTGCCGGAACATCGGCGGTCTCACTTTCCGGCGTCAATTGGCCGGTATGCGGATCGATCTTCAAAAGCGTTAGCAGATTGGAATTCTGGTTTGCGGCAATAATGCGCTCACCGGCAGGGTCGATTTTGAAATTACGCGGACCTTTCCCCATCGTGGACGCGACCTGGAGCTTGGTCACCGTTCCCTTTTGCTGGTCTATCCCGAAGACCGTGATACTGTCGCTTCCTCGATTCGAGGCATAGAGATACCGGCCCGTCTTGTCGACCTCAATCTCCGCGGCTGTGCTCTGACCAGTGAAATCGGAAGGCAACGTGGAAATCGTCTGGATAGGCTGCAGAGATCCCTTCTCGCGATCGTAGGAAAAAACAACAACACTGGACCCCATTTCACAGATTGCATAGGCAAACTTCGCGCCTTGCCCGAAGGCAAAGTGCCTTGGACCTAAACCCGGCGTTACCGAGATAGAGGGAGGATCATTTGGTGCAAAAGTTTCCTTCGCTGGATCGATTCTGTAGATCTTGATCTGATCCAGGCCCAGATCCGGCGTAAAGAGGAATCGATCATCCGGCGAAAGCACTGTGGAGTGTACGTGCGGGCCTTCCTGGCGCTGCGGGTTTACGCTCGATCCCGTGTCCTGGCCGAGCCCTGTCTGCGAGCCAATGCTCCCATCCGGATTGAGTGCATAGGAGACCACTCTTCCACTTCCATAGTCTGCGACCAAGAGCATCTTCCCGGTGTGATCCACGACAAGATGGCATGGCATTCCACCCGCGGAGGATACTTTGTTCAGAAAAGTGAGAGCTCCGGTTTTGGGATTGATGGAGTAGCTGCTCACCGTTTGATCCGACGTGGCGCCCTTCACATTCGGATCGCTGCCCCTTTCGGTTACCGCATAAAGAAAACGGTTTCGGGGATCGGTTGTCAGAAACGATGGATTGGCCACCTCGGCCGCAGCACCCAATGCGGTGAGGTGACCGGTCCTGGCTTCATAGCGATAGAGGTAAATCCCGCGGCCTTTTGCAGGAGTATCAGTGTATGTGCCGACATAGACAAACGAGTCGCCATGGGCGGACGCAGTCTGCGCGAAAAGCCCCCGTCCTGCCAGCGCAGAGATGAAGCAAACGGCCAGTACCGGAGCGACAGCGAGTTTGGGGATAAAGATTCGCCTGGTAAGCATTTTCCCTCTTTGGAATTCATCATCCAAATTTTGCGTGGCCGATTGGCCGAGGCTACGAACGCTTGATCGCCCTGGCACTCACTTTCAACGAGTAGCCAAAATCACCCCGACAAACATAACCAACGCTCCCACGATGTTACGCGTCGAGACGGGATTCTTCGGCGATCCAAGCCAGCCAAAGTGAGAGAGCACCAGGCCGCCGAGAATCTGACCAGCGAGCATGATCAGCGTAAGCTTAGCTGCGCCGATGCGGGGAATCAGAAAGGCAATTCCGAAGACCAAGGAGGCGCCCAGAACTCCGGCGCCCAGCAGCACGGGGTTGACGTCCCCTAGCGGCTTCAGCGCGTCGGCCTGCCATCCGGAGAGGCCGATCAGCAGCGCCGCGACCGCTCCAACGCACCAGAATAGAGCATTGCCGACACGCGGATTGTCCAGCACCGCCCCGACTTTGCCATTCATCGCGAGGTGAACCGTCAGCACAATTCCGATCAGGAACGTCAGTCCGAAATAAGGAAGCTTCATGTTTTCTCTCTCCATCGACACAATTCAAGAGACTCCGGAGGAGTCACGATTCGTCGTATCGTGCAATCTTGATTGCGTATAGCGCAAGAAGTAAAACATTGCCCGGAAACATCTGTCAATCGATACTTAACGCAAAATCCACACCAATTGCAGCCTGTCGGTGGCCGGCGCCCCTGCATTACCCACAAGTTTGCAATCCTTGGTCTGGAGAACTGTATTGCCGCTCTGTCCAATCTCAGGCATTTCGCGGCTTCCAGCGATAAGCGGCCTCCGAATTGTCCGCGAAGAACTTCCGCGAGGCATTCTTGCCTTTTGTTGCGAAGTATTCACGCACAATTCTGAACACCAGTTCATATGGGCCGGTTTTCTCGCCGACCGGCCAGTTACTGCCGTAGACCAATCGGTCTACTCCAAAGGCTTCCCATAGCTGATCGAGAGACGGGCGGTAAAACTCGAGATCCTCGACTGGCTGACCGTCCTTTTTGCGCAACACGTTCGACACTTTCGAGAAAATCTGGCGCCTCTGGCCAATTTCGCGGAGCGCGGCCTCGGCGGCTGGCAGGTCTGCTTCGTTGCGCGGAGCATCAAACGGCATGTGTTCGACGACAATACGCAGCTCTGGAACCCGATCGCTGACTTGAATCACATTTGGGAGAATGGAAAATCCACCGATCATATCGACTTCGAGCCCGGCCTGAGCGAGCAATTTGAGGTTCGCAATCGACTCCGGCTTGTTGAGGTCCTCGCTAAGATTTCTATTCCACAGGTTTCCTATGCGGATGCCGTAGAATCGTCCGCTCTTCAAGAATCGCTCCAGGCAGTCTCCGAATCCAGGCTTGCTAATCTCGATATCGCCGCAGGTGCCAAGGATGATCGGTTCACGCGCCGCTAGATCCAGCACCCATTGGTTGTCTTCAAGCAGAGGGCTCGCTTCCACTTCAATTACGCCTTTGATGCCGAGACCTGCCGTCATCTTCCTGTATGCCTCAGGCAGTACTGGACGATAGAGTGTGGCGTCGCTTGCCGGCGGCCATGGGACTCCGCCTGGACGCGACGGATCGTAGAAATGAACGTGGGTATCGATAATGTTTTCTAACTCTGGGAGCGCCCGCAGCTGCGCTGGTAATTCCATCGGGGCCAGCGAACCGACGGCAGCAGCGGCAGCGGTACCTAAGAATCGTCTGCGATTCATTGTGCTAATGCGGAATATACGAACCAGGCTCTCGGCGCAACGTTTCTACGGTTAGAAGACCTCCGTTGCCTCAAGCAGTTGATAGTTTGAGGTTTATTGTCGTCGGTTAGGAGCGCCTAACGTTGACGAAACGGCGGACAGGAAGACTAGATTGGACGGGCAGTTCACTTCACATTTTTGTCCACCGGGCCGGCATTCCTGCGACGAACTTCCGTAGGCGCCGAGTTCCGATTCCGTAACAGCATCGAATTCTGTCCGTAAACCAACTAGGGTGTCCATGCTCTTCCAGTCCAAACAAGCACATCGGAAACATCGCGCGGTCTTCAACCTTCTTGTCGTGGCATGCTTCCTGGCTGCCGGCTGTGTTGCGAGTCGCGCGCAGCGAATTGGCGTAACTTACTCCGCCGAGGCCCAGACCGCGGCCGCGCTGAAGGGCCTTTCCCCCGCCTCGCAGCAGGTTCTCGATCGCATCAAGCAGATTGGCGTGTGGCCCCTGGGCGATTTCCGCTACTCCACCGGCATCATCCCCAACGGCCAGTCCGTCAGCCTCGACGATTCAACCTGGCAGAACCTGCAATCGATCAATGCCGCTCCTGCGGACGAGCTCTGGCTGCGCAAGTGGATCGAAGTTCCCAAGACCCTCGACGGTTATGACCCCACGGGCGCCTCCATATGGATGCCGCAGCTCAACCGCGGCGCGATGACCATTTACCTGAATGGCGAGCGCGTGATGGCGGGCGAGGACATGGCGCCGATGACTCTCTTCTCGTCGGCCAAACCCGGCGACAAGGTGTTGCTTGCCATCCACATGGACCCCTCGACTGGTCCACGGCGTTTCGGCCGCGGCCCCCTGCAGCTTCACCTGAAGTTCGCGGCGAATCGCCCTGACCCCCAGGTGCTGTATACCGAGCTGGTTTCTGCTGCGATCCTTGCGCCCTCGCTTGCGGCGGGCAATCTGCCCATCCTCGATCACGCTATCCAGGATATCGATGTCAAGGCCCTGGACGCGGGCCAGCAGGATGCCTTTGACGCGTCGATCAGCAAGGCGAAGACCGATCTGATGCCGGTCACGAAGTCTCTTGCGCAGATGACCTTCCATGAGACGGGCAACTCGCACATCGACGCTGCGTGGACCTGGCCCTGGACGGAGACCGTCGATGTTGTCCGCCGTACGTTCGACACCCAGGCGCAGTTGATGCGGGAATATCCCATGTATACTTTCACGCAATCGGCCGCTCAGTATAACGTCTGGCTTGCGGATAAGTATCCGAGGCAGAACGACCGCATCGCCCAGTTGATCAAGGAGGGCCGCTGGGAAATTGTCGGCGGGATGTGGGTTGAGCCTGATCTCAACATGCCTGACGGAGAATCCCTGACACGACAGCTCCTCATCGGAAAACGCACATACAAGCAGCTCTATGGCATCGACGTACGCATCGGTTGGAATCCTGACTCATTCGGCTACAACTGGCAGCTGCCGCAGATTTACAAGAAGTCGGGCGTGGATTACTTCGCCACACAGAAGATGTCATGGAACGAGACCAACCAACTGCCGCTGAAGCTCTTCTGGTGGGAATCTCCCGATGGCAGCAAGGTGCTGGCCTACTTTCCCGACGGCTACGGCAACAGCAACTTCAGCCCCATCCGTCTCTCCAACGACCTGGCGCACGCCAGGACGCAGGCGCCCGGGCTGGACAATATGCTGGATCTCTACGGCGTGGGCGATCACGGCGGTGGCGCGACGCGTGCTGTGCTGGACGAGGGCGTGTCGTGGATGAAGCCCGACAAAATCATTCCCAAGATGCAGTTCGGAACCGCGCAGAGCTTCTTCAGCGATGTGGAACCGCGCATCAATCCGGATTCGCCGGTGTGGAATTACGAGACCGCGGCCAAGGGTGATACCAAGCTACCCACCCCGAGGGGCAACCAGATCACGATCCCCACCTGGAAAGATGAGCTCTATCTCGAATTCCATCGCGGCGTCTTCACCACGCAGAGCAATCATAAGCGCAACATGCGCGAGGCCGAAGAGGAGACGCTGGATGCGGAGAAGTATGCCTCGCTGGCTTGGCTCGATGGAAGGCCGTATCCAGCAACCGAGCTGAATGATGCCTGGAAGAAGGTGCTCTTCAACCAGTTCCACGATCTGGCTGCCGGATCGGGAATCGCCGTTATCTACAAGGACGCGCAACAGGACTATGACCAGGTACGTTGGGCGACGCAGGAGATCTCGTCCCATTCGCTCGACACGCTAGCCGCTCGCGTCGACACCAAGACCACCGTGGTTCCTGCTTCTGTTCCGCTGCTGGTCTTCAATCCGCTGGGTTGGGAACGTGCAGGCCTTGTGGAGACCGACGTACAACTGACCGGGCCGGCTGCGGATGTCTCGATCCTTGATGCCGACGGCCACGTGTTGCCATCGCAGGTGATCTCCAGCGATCACGCCACCAACAGTTTCCACGTTCTGTTAGAGGTTCCGAGCGTTCCCTCGATCGGCTACAAAGTGCTCCGTGCTGTTCCCGGCAAGCGGCCCTTTGCGAGCGATCTAAAAGTAAACGGCATGACGCTCGAGAACGCGCTTCTCCGTGTCGTCATCGATCCAACGACCGGCTGCATTACCAGCCTCTACGATAAAAAGTCGCAGTTTGAATCCTTCACAAAGGGAAGCTGCGGCAACGAACTACAAACGTTCACGGACAAGCCGAAAATGTTCGATGCATGGAACATCGACGCGAACTTCGATCAGACCGTCACCAGACTCGACAAGGCCGACTCCGTCAAGCTGGTTGAGTCGGGCCCTTTGCGCACTGTTGTTCGTGTTATGCGCACCTGGCAGAACTCGAAGTTCATGCAGGACATAGAACTCTACAGCGGCATGGATCAAGTGAACGTTGTGAACCATATCGACTGGCACGAAACTCAGGTCCTGTTGAAGGCGGCATTCGATCTCGCGGCTTCCGCTCCGTTCGCGACATACGAGATCCCCTATGGAACCATTCAACGGCCCACCACACGCAACAATAGCTGGGAAGATGCGAAGTTCGAAGTTCCGGCGATACGTTGGGCCGATCTCGGCGACGGCCAGCATGGCTTTAGCCTGATCAACGACACGAAGTATGGCTACGATACGAAGGGGAATGTCATGCGCATTTCGCTGCTGCGTTCCAGCATAGAACCAGATCCTCATGCCGACCGGGGGCATCACGACTTCAGCTACACGCTCTATCCTCACTCCGGTGACTGGAAGCAGGCACTGACCGTGCGGCGTGGCTACGAGTACAACTACAAGCTGCAAGCCGTGCAAGTCGATGCGCACGCTGGAACGTTACCGGCGGTGCACTCGTTCGTCGGTGTCGACGGCCAGAACGTAGTCCTCACTGCCATCAAGAAGGCTGAGGACAGCAACGCTCTGATCTTCCGCTTCTATGAATGGGCCGGAAAAGATAGCGACGTGGTGCTGCACGTTCCCCCTGGCGCAACGAGCGCGAAGCTGACCAACCTGATGGAACAGCCGGAAGGTTCGGCTCTCCCGATCGATGGCGGCAATACAATCCACGTACCCGCTCACCCATTTGAGATCGTCACCGTTGCCGCCGACTACACGCCCGCGGCGCAATGATGCGCGCAGACCTGGAAGCAACGTTGGCTCTGATGGAGGTCCTATGAAATTCTTCGACACGAAGCTTTCTCGGCGCACGTTGTTTCAAAATGCCGGGGTGGTCGCGGGTGTCGGCCTTCTCGGCCTAAACCGGGCAGAGGGCCTCTATTCCCAACCAGCGGAAAGCGCTCCAATCACTGCTGGCCTGCACCGCGCATTGGCTCTGGTCGGGGACCGGTTTCACAATGCCGACTATATCCGGGTAAGTCTCGACCGGGTCTTCAAGGAACTGAACATCCCCATTGATTACACGATCGAATATGACTCGATCTCATCGAGCTTGCTGAAGAATTACCAGCTATTCCTTTGTTTTCGTGACGGCCAGATCTGGCCCGGCGGTTACCTCGGCCCGGATGCATGGTCGGACTATTCAAAAAATCTAGAGACCGCCGCCGACTTTCCTACCCAGAAAACTGCCACGTGGATGACTGAGGATCAGGGAGAAGCTATCAAGGACTTTGTGAATGCCGGCAATGGATTCTACGCATTACACAATTCCAGTCATATATCGCTTAGTTCGAAGAATTACCGGGAAGTGATGGGCGGAGCTTACATCAGTCATCCGCCTCTGCGCCCATTTCGTGTCAGGCCGACTGGGAACAAACATCCGATCACGGAAGGCATCACGGAGTTTATGGTGAACGATGAGCAGCACTATGTGACGTATGACAAAGATCCTAAGCACGTGCTTCTGGAGGCAGAGAACGTTGACGGTCTGCCTTTCCAGACGTTGGGCACCAAGTCGATCTCCGCGTGGGCCTACGACTTTGGCAAAGGCCGCGTTGTGTTTACCGCAGTGGGGCACACCAACCATGCGATGTGGGCGCCGCAATACCTCGAAATCCAAAAGCGATCAGTGCGGTGGCTGCTGAAACAAATTTGACTGCTCGCTCGAAGGCCAATCCATTTCACACGCCGGCGTCTGTCTAACCCGGCAAATCTGAGACCAACCGAGGTTCTGATGACGAAGAAGATTGATACCCATGCTCATCTCGGAGAGTGCTGTGTTTTCGGTTTGTATGCCACTGAAGAAGACATGATCCGGCGGATGGACGAGAGCGGCGTCGACGCCACGATCGTCCAGCCGTACCCGGGCGCGAAGGACTACGTCAAGAGGCACGACGAGATTGCCGAACTGTGCGCGAAGTACCCGGGGCGGTTCTTCGGTCTCGCCAGCCTGAGCCCGCATGTTGGTAAGGACGCGTATCAGCGTGAGATCGAACGCTGCGTGAAGGACCTTAAGTTTGTCGCGCTGAAGATCCACACCATCGGCCATGCGGTCAATCCACTTTCCGAGGATGCGGATGTCGCGTTCGCAACGGCACACCATTTCGGTATTCCGGCCATGGTCCACACGGGTATGGGCATCCCATTTTCGCTGCCTGCTCTTTGCATTCCGGCCGCCAACAAATATCCGAACTTGAAGATCGTGCTTGCCCACGCCGGCGCCGGAATTGTCTCCGCTGAAGCGCAGGTGGCTGCGTCGGTCTGCGGCAATCTTTATCTCGAAACTTCATGGTGCCTCGGAGTGGACATTGAGTGGATGATCAACACCATCGGCGCGGATCGCGTGATGATGGGCGCCGATCTGCCCAGCAACGTCCCGGTGGAGTTTGCCAAGTACAAGGCAATGGATCTCGCTCCCGATGTCTACGATAAGGTGATGGGCGGTACGGCGATCGATGTATTCAATCTGAGTTGGTGAGGGATCTATGTTTGTATTGTTTGCTGGACTCGAAGTTAAGGCAGGGCAGGAACAGGCGCTGGCGAAGGTTTACGCGGGTCCTTTCACGGCAGCGATCTCCACGCAGGAGGGGTTTCGTCATGTATGGTTGCTGCGGCCCAACGATGGCGGTGACTATATGCTGACCATTGCTTTCGAGAGTCAGGCGCTCCAGCAGAAATGGGTAGCGACTGAACTTCATCAGCAAGTATGGCCTTTGATGGAAGGGCATCTTGAAGGGTTCACCGTCAAGACCTACACCACAGTTTAATCCGCCAGAACATTCCACCGCGCAAGGAGTTCCATGGAACGCAGTGTTCCGCAATATGTCCATTGCTCTGTCCCCGTGCCCCGCGCGAGCCGGGTCCCGTGGTACAAGAGCACGTTTCCGGCCTATGCAGGGATTTTCCTCTGGGTTGGCTTTTACTTGAAGCTGGCCGAACCGACCATTGGCTATGCCTCTCTGAGTGTTTGCCTGTGGGGACTGCTGCTGGCGGGACTGCTTAGTTTTGGACTGTACTACTACATACCCGCGATGCTGGGCATGCAGACAGGCTATTCCCTCTATGTCGTCGGTACCTCCACGTTTGGGACCTCAGGCGGATACCTGATTCCTGGATTACTCATGGGAGTTCTGCAAGTGGGATGGGTGGCGGTGATTGCTTCGATCTCCGCGCATTTCATCATGTCGGGTTTGAACCAGACGTCAAAGGGGTTGTTCAGTCTGATTGTGGTGTTGTGGGTGTATGGCCTGGGTTGGGTGGCAGTCAAGGGCATTCATTATGTTGGCCGTGTTGCGAAGTTCCTGAACTGGATTCCTCTCTTCATGATCCTGTTTGTTTTGTGGGCAAACAGAGCAGGTATTGCGCATTACGAGCCTCGGCAACATCAGCCGGTGACTGGCTTTCTGAACGTGATTAGCATTGTGATCGGTTTTTTTGCGTCGGGAGGAGCGGCGGGCGCAGACTTTGGGATGAATAACGGCAACAGGAAGGACGTAGTGCTCGGCGGCATCTTCGGGATTGTTCTGGGCACCTTGTTTGCCGGCGGCGTGGCCATACTCTCGGTTGCTGGTTATCTGGGCAGAAATGCTGGGCCGCCCAGCTACGACTACACTGCGGCGATCGCGAGCGTAGGTGCTTTGGCTCCGGTGATGTTCTTTCTTTTCGCAGCGGCCTCTCTGGTCCCCACCTGCTTTTCGTCGTTTATCGCCTCGAACAGTTTCAACACAATGCTTCCCCGGATCCCTCGCGGAGTTTCGACATTTGCCGCGTTGACAGTGAGCATATTGCTTGCCATCACGGGTCTTTCCGATAACCTGATCGGATTCTTCGGTATAGTTGCCGCGTCTTTTGGCCCTATATGCGGTGCGATGATGGCTGACTATCTCTACGCGGGCAGCCGTTGGTCAGGACCACGACTGGGAATCAACTGGGGCGGGTGCATTGCCTGGGCAGTTGGCTTTCTGGTGGGAGTTCCGACTCTCGTTCCCGGATTGCCCGCAGCGCTCGTCAAGGCGGACAACCCTTCCTGCCTTTACGCGTTTGCGTTTGGGTTCCTGGTTTATCTCTTGCTTGCCAAGCTTGGCATACGTCCGCCAGTTGTTGCAACGGAGGTGACGGTTGCTGCATGAGTTGGGAAATTTCAGTCGGTCGAATCTGGTGGTGACCATCCAATGAATAAGAGAAGTCGTTGGTCTTACACGATAGCGGTTTTATCCACTGCGGCTCTAGCCATCTCCGGAATCTCCGGCGCGCAGTCCACGAAGCCCGCGGCGTCGGCAGGTCAAGACTGGGCCGTCTCCAACGGAGACTCCGCGGCAGACCATTACTCCACGCTTTCCCAGATCAACCGGCAGAACGTGCAAACGCTGCATAAGGCCTGGTCGTATGACGTCGGAGAGACCGGCGGGATGGAGTCCAATCCCATCATCGTCAAAGGCGTCCTGTACAGCTACACGCCCAGCCAAAAAGTGATTGCTCTCGATGCCGCTTCGGGCAACCTGATGTGGAAGTTCGATTCCGGCGTTCGCAGCAACCAGCCCGCGCGCGGAGTGACCTATTGGACGGACGGCAAGGAAAGCCGCATCTTCGCCACCGTGTCGAATTTCCTCTACGCGATGGACGCGGCCACCGGCAAGGCGATACCGGCCTTCGGAGAACAGGGCCGGGTCGATCTGCGCAAAGAGCTTCGCGGCGACTATCTGCAGCAGTCCATCACTCCCACCAGCCCGGGAATCATTTACAAAGACCTGTACATTATTGGCGGGCGGAACCCGGAAGGGCACCCCTCGCCTCCTGGGGATATCCGCGCTTTCGATGTGCATACGGGGGTGATCCGCTGGACATTTCACACCATTCCACGCCCCGGCGAATTCGGCTATGAAACCTGGCCGAAGGATGCATGGACGGACGCGGGCGCCGCGAACAACTGGGGCGGCATGGCGCTCGATGAACAGCGCGGCATCGTCTATGTCCCGACAGGCTCGGCCGTCGGGGACTACTACGGCGCAGACCGCGTGGGCGACGACTTGTTTGCCGATACGCTATTGGCTCTCGATGCTTCCACAGGAATGCGCATCTGGCATTTCCAGGGCGTTCACCACGACCTTTGGGACCGCGATTTCCCGTCCCCTCCCGCGCTCGTTACAATCGAACGCAACGGCGTGAAGACCGATGCAATTGCGCAGACCACCAAGCAGGGATTCGTCTACTTCTTCGACCGGACGAACGGCAAACCTCTCTTCCCCATCAAAGAGTCCAGCTATCCCGCCAGCGACGTGCCGGGCGAGGTGAGTTCGCCCACCCAGCCGCTTCCTGTGCTGCCGGCGCCGTATGCGAGGCAGGAACTGACCGAGGACATGCTGACCGACCGCACGCCTGAAGCGCACGCATGGGCGCTCCAGCAATTCAAGACCTATCGCACCGGCGGACAGTTCACTCCCATCGGGACCGACAAGGAGACGGCGATCCTGCCCGGCTTGTGGGGCGGCGGCGAATGGGGGGGCGCGGCTGTCGATCCTGCGACAGGCGTACTCTATGTCAACTCCAATGAGATGGTGTGGACCGAGATCCTCGCCCAGAACAGGCCAGCCGGGAGTCTTGGGGAAAGCATCTATCAGAACCAGTGCAGCCTTTGCCACAAGAGCGACCGCAGTGGCTCTCCACCTGTTTTTCCCTCTCTTGTCGAGATCGACAAGAGACTGACCGATCAGCAAATCGAAGACTCGGTCCATCAGGGCAAGGGCAAAATGCCAGCGTTCAGTAGCCTTAACGACCAGCAGCTGACTGCTCTCGTCCGCTATTTAAAGAACCCCGCAGGCGGGAGTGCGGCTGGTAACGCGGCTGCCTCATCGCCGGGCCGCGCGCAATACGCCAATACTTCTGCGTACAGATTAACTGGATTTCACAGATTCATCGATCCCGACGGCTATCCGGCGATTAAGCCGCCCTGGGGCACTTTGAATGCGATCGACATGAAGACAGGCAAGTATCTGTGGAAGATCCCGCTGGGGCAGTACCCGGAGCTGGTGAAGCAGGGAATGGCCGACACGGGCTCGGAGAATTTTGGCGGGCCGATTGTGACTGCCGGTGGCGTGGTCTTCATTGGTGCGACGATATACGACAAGAAGCTGCGCGCTTTCGACAGCCGCACGGGAAAACTTCTCTGGGAAGGAGACTTGCCCTTCTCCGGCGTGGCGACGCCGTCAACGTACATGATGAACGGAAAGCAATATGTCGTGATCGCAGCCGGCGGCTCAACTTCCATGGGCTCCTTGAGGCCAGCCAAGGATCCGGGAGGCGCATACGTAGCGTTTGCGCTGCCCTGACCCGCACGTCTGGCCAGAGTCGAGCAAAGCATCTGGCATCTGGTGCGCACGCGCGGAGTGATATGTACACCTTCTCGATGAAGGCGTGCCTCGCGCAATCCGCTGTTTGTCTTCCGTGTCAGCTTACGTGGCCGACATAGTCCGGCCCGTTGACCTGCACCTGGAATCCGTCCGCATCATGAAATTTGAAGGACTCCTGAGAGTTGCTGCCGTCATAGGAAAGACCGCGCTCCTTGAGCTTGGCACGCAATGCATCAGCGTTAAAGCCGGCAATGCCGAAGTCAAAGTGATCGACAGTTGGTTTTTGATTGGCATCTCCTTGCTCTACGCCAAAAAAGGAAGGACCCACGCCAAGAATGTGGACAGTGGCCGACTGCTGGCGCATGGGCATCCCGAAGAACTCCTGATAGAACCTGGAAGTCTTGTGCAGGTCTGGGACGCGCAAGGTGACGTGATTAATGCTGACCGCCTTGAAGCCGGTGGGTTGCGCCGCGGCCTGAAGTGCGCCGAAGCCAGGGAGCGCACCGGCGGCCACGGCTGCAACCGAAGCCGCAAACTGACGACGGCTCAGTTTTCCGTGTTCGAGATCTGTCAATAGCTTTTCAATGTGTTCGATCATAAGAGTGTCCGTTGTTGAGCAGTGACGCGTTACGTCAAACTGCGGTTAGTGTGAGCTTCACCTTTCCGATTGACAAGCGGTATCTGCAAGATTACGCTTTTGGAATTGTGCAACGAGTGATGCGTAATACGCAACATACACAGCACGCGCTTTGAAGCAATTTCCCTTTGCCAAGGGTGCGCTTTGCCCTCATTTTGCGCTCCCCGACACAAACTGCCAATAGACTTGCGCCTAGATCGGGGGAGTCAATGAAAGCCGGAGTTTTCGTTGCTGCGATGACCCTCGTGGCAAGCCCTTACATGGGCCGGGCGCAGCAGCCCGACCAGCAGGTCCCGCAGACCGACACGAGCTACGTGGATGCGCAGGGCACTGCTCATGTGACGCGGGTCGTTCCCATTCCGAAGACCGTGAGCCCGGAGACGCGGAACTATTTGATGAAGCCCGTGTACCATCCCGGCCCCAATGCGACTCTCGAGGAGAACCGGGCGGCAACGGACGCCATGCAGGAGCACGATGCGGCGAGCAACCGTGCGCTCTATCCAGTGAACGTCTCCTCCTCGACGGTCGGCGGTGTGCCGGTGCGGGTGATTACGCCAGTCGGTCCGATTCCGCCGGAAAAGGCCGACCGCGTGCTGATCAACCTCCACGGCGGGGGCTTTACCACAGACTCGGGCTCACTGACGGAGTCGATTCCCGTTGCCAACCTGACAAAGACCAAGGTGATTGCCGTTCTCTACCGGCTGGCGCCAGAGCATCCCTTCCCGGCGGCGGTGGACGATTCGATCGCTCTATATAAGGAGTTGCTGCGCACCCATAAGGCGCAAAACATGGCCATCTATGGCGCGTCGGCCGGAGGCATTTTGACGGCGGAGGTCGCCGCCAAGATCAAGGCGCTGGGTCTGCCAATGCCGGGCGCGTTGGGCATCTTTACGGGATCGGGTGACTTCAGCATGTTGGGCGACACCCAGGCGATCTACTCCGTCGTTGGCCTTTCGGGCAATCTGAGCGTGCCGCAGGAGGGTAGGCAATTTATCTCAGCTTATGTGGGAAAGACAGACCCCAAGGATCCGATCCTATCGCCGCTCTACTCCGACCTGCACGGTATGCCGCCGACGTTGTTCCTGACCAGCACGCGGGACATGATGCTGAGCGGGACCACCATCCTTCACCGCGCGTTTCTGCGCGCTGGCGTGGACGCGCAACTGCTCGTGTTCGAGGGCCTGCCCCACGGATTCTGGTACGAGGCTGGGCTGCCGGAGAGCCAGGAAGCGGACCGGATGATCGCGCATTTCTTCGATACAAAGCTTGGCGGTGTGGGGAAGTAACTGTATCGCCCCTCGCAGCAAGAAGCTTCCGCTTCTATGTGGATATAGCAAGGCACTGATCACGATCACGGATACCAGACCTTGCCATCAATCAGCCGGTCCGTGTCGTACGCGCCGCCATTGCGGATTGGACCCATAGGATTCTTTGCGGCCATCTCTTCGTTGATATCGATACCCAGGCCCGGCTTGTCGCTGCCGTAAAGATAGCCTTTGCGAATCTCGGCCGTGCCTGGGAACATTTCGTGCACGCTGGGCGGGAAATGATTTTCTTCCTGAATGCCAAAGGCGCTGCTGGCGATATCGATGTGGTAGCTGGCCAGTTGGTTGACGGGGTCATTCTCGCCGCCTTCCTGAAAAGCGGTCCTGACACCGTAGATTTCGCAGAGCGAAACCAGTTTGCGCAGAGGAGTGATGCCGCCCGTCGCGGCGACGCGGTTGCGAATAAAATCGATGAGACGGTCCTGCACGAGCGGCACAACTTCACGCGGGTGCGTGAACAGCTCGCCCACCGCCTGCGGCGTCGTACATATCTGACGGATATTGCGGTAGTACGAAAGCTGCTCCGGCGGCAGAACATCTTCTACGTAGAACATCTGCACGGGCTCGAGGCGGCGCGCCAGCTCGACCGCATTCATTCCGGTCATATGAGAGTGGACGTCGTGCAGGAGCTTGGGGCCGAAGCCAGCTTGTTCGCGCAGGTATTCGAAGAGCGGTGGAATCGCGTCGACATACTGCTGCTGATCGAAGGCCGGTCCCTGGTAACCACCTTCCGCTCGATTGCCCTGTCCGGAGGGGACGTAGCCGCCGCCGCCGTAGCTGCCAAGTTGAATCCGGACGTGCGTATAGCCATTCGCCATGGAGCGCTGCAGTGACGCGAGGCACTCTTCCTTGGTCTTTCCGCCCTGATGATCGTAAACGGCCACCGCGTCGCGGGCCTTGCCCCCGAAGAGTTCATACAGGGGCATGCCGGCGCGCTTGGCCTTGATGTCCCACAGGGCCATATCCATGGCCGAGAGAACATTATTGTTGATTGGGCCATTGCGCCAATACGTGCGCATCTGAGCTGACTGCCACAGGTCCTCGATGCGATCGGGATCCTTGCCGAGAAGCCATGGCTTCAAGTGATCTTCCAAATCGGCGATGACTGCCATCACCTGGTAATCGTCATTGGCGGAGCCGATTCCGTAGAGGCCGGGCTCGCTGGTGATGATCTTCAGGAACACCCAGTGATAGTGGCTGCCGCCATTGGTGGTAATAATCTTTACATCCTTGATCGTGAGTGGGGGAAGACCGTTCGATCTCTTCGCGATCTCCTGCGCCTTGGCAGCCGAAATCAGCGGAAGCGCAAGTGCTCCCGCCTTAAGCAGGTCTCTGCGATTCATCATCTATTGTTTCCTCCGTGTTCGGACATCCCGAGCGATTTCCCGGACGGAACCGCCACCCCGCTCGTCTGCTCCACAACCACATCATTCTTGCGCTCCTTCGGTACGACCGTAAGCTGTGTCACGCGCCCACGCTCGACATGTCCCTCAACCGTCGTGTTGAAGGCTGCATGAAGTTTGAAGTCTGCCGTCCAGTCTTCGGGCCACGCCGGTAGCAGAAGAATCTTGCGCCCGTTTGTTTGCATTAGCATCTCTTGCAGAGTGATCATCCCCGATCCTCCGTTGTCGAGATCGGGAATCCAATCATGGCCTGCCTTCCAAAACCAGCGGAACCGCTGATTGCCATAATCCGTAAACTCTGCAATCGCCGCCTTCTGTGCCACTTCTGTAAGGCCAAGCGCGGCAGCTTCCGTGCCATCCTGACCCCAGCACGTATTCTGCGGAAAGCGCCGCGCTGCAAACGTTGCCTGCGCCAGCGATAGATCAGGCTTGCCTACGCCATATAGGTGATATGGAAACGACACATACAGCTCGGGGTTCTCAGAATTACTCGTCTTCCCATAGTGCTCCGCCGGAAGGATGACCGGGAAACCCTGCGGATCGCCTCCACCCATCGGCGGAGTCTTGCCATTTGCAGTTGATTTTCCCATTGGGATCGGCGGGAGATCGTTCAGCGTCTTCTGCCAGATTGCCACTCGCTTCGCATCCGCCAGCGCAGCCGGCAACGCGATCATCCTGGGCAGCACCGATCGCAGACCTGCAATGTCCGGGGTTGGGTTCACTGCATCCACCTGGTAAGTCTCCAGCGATTGCGTCGGCGTCATACGAATCTTGCCATCGCTTCCACTCGGATAATGCTGGTCGTAAAACGTAACGACAGCATCGGCGAACGGAACCAGCGACGAGCGCGCGAAGGCATTGTCCCCAGTCGCGTCATAGTAGTCCAGCATCTCCGCAACCACTTCCAGACTTCCTTGAATGTGATACCGCTGCCAAGCGCTCTTAATCTCGTTCGTTGGGTTGTTCCAGCCAAAATCGTTCAGGTTTGACACTCCCCAGAAATACATCGTCTCCGGGAAGGAGGCGCCATCGTGGTGGTAATAACTCCGCGTCCGGTCTCTCGCGAGCGGCAGCGCGCGTACGTACAGGTTGAACCATGGCTTCAACAGGTCGAAATCGCCCGTTGCGACCAGCGGCCAGTAAAGCAGCCGAATGTTCTGGTTCCAGAATGAGTTGCCCCAGGCTCGATAATCAGGATTATGGTCCGCGGCAGTCGAGGGCGCATCCTCGGCCATGTCGTGCCCCACGGTAAACAGCCCACCATTGAATTTGGCCGGCAGCTCTCCGCGCGAAGACGCTGCCATCATGTAGCGCTGGATCAGATATCCCTGGGAGACCGACTCAGCGTTGTTGTCGCCACTGACATCGATCCAGCTCCGGTTCCAGAAGCTCTTCCACCATTCGAGGTGCGCGGCCCAAAACCCCGCAAGCTCGACCGGATTCGCTTGCCTCGCGATCGTATCAAGCTGTTCTTTCCATGCAGCTGACGATGTCGCAGGCGTCTGGGTCAGCGCGGTCAAGTCCAATCGCAGATCGTTACGGGCGATGGACGAAGCAAGCGTCCTATCATTCTCGGCGATCAGCCCGGGTCCACTAAGACGCGCACCAAAGCAGCGGTGCAACAGGGGATCCGGGTATTTCCCCAACAGGTTTCCTAAGTGCTCCTGCTCCAACACCGTCGGATAAATACTCTTCTCGTTGAAGTGATACCACTCCACAGAACTTTTGCCGCTCGGAACAATCGTGTCGGCCTGAAAATCGACGGGGAAGTCATCGCCGCCCAATTCGAACATGCCTGCCTTATCAGCCGATGCCCCGCGCAACGGGTGTGTCGTGCGCCACGTCTCCAGCGAGGCGGTCAGCTTCGCCGGCATCGCAGCCTGTACTTCCACGTGCAGCGCCGGATGCCCGGCATCGAACCAAATACGGATCGTGTTCAGTCCGGAAGCGATCTCGACATCGCCGCGATCCAGACGCAACGTCTGCGAAAACGTCTGGTTAGCAGAAAACAGCTGCGGAGCAAAGTGCAGACGTACCCGACCCAGCTTCACCAGCTTGCCCATTTCCGTGTATGCATCGGACTTCGCAACCAGGAGGACGAGATCTCCGTTCTGCTCGGTCCACACGTTGGCCGCAAGGTCCCCATTTCCCAGCGGCATGGAGTCGCGCTCATCTCTTCCGAGAGAATCCCAACTCACATTATTCCGGGCAACGGAATGGCTGCGAGCGGCGGTCTGTGCCTCGCAAGCTGCACTCATGGCAGATGCCGCTAAAACGAGAACCAGCATCCGTGTCATGCCATTCTGTCCGAGCCAATTTCCGCATATCGGCCGATAACCTCCCATGAGCTGTTTCGTCACAGGGGATGGCGAGCGCGATAGGAACTGCCAGCGTTGCTCGGTGCGAGTCAAAGCGAACCTCCGTCTGTCTATAGTTTCGTCTTTAGAAATGCGATTGGATTGTCGATATCGGTGGCTGAGAGCTTGCTTTGTGAAGACAGCATCGGTAGTTTCGCTGTCGGTATTCCGTTGAGGATCGTTTGTTGTATATACGGTGCGCCAAGCTTCGTGACTTGTACAGGCAGCTTGTCGTTCACTTGAGTTTGATCTGCAATCGTGTGTCTCGTTACCGATTTCTTGGACTAATTCTGGCAGCGACCATTTGCATCATCGTCTTGCCCCGAGCTACTTGCCGACCCAACCGCCGTCGACATAGAGTGACTGGCCGGTGATGTAGCTGGCGTCGTCGGAGGCAAGGAAAGCTACGGCCTTGCCAATGTCGCATGGAGATCCGGTGCGGCCCAGTGAGATTTGCCCGACCACTTGAGGAAGTATGTTTGGGTCATTGATCACCCAGTGGGTCATAGGTGTATCGATCAGCCCTGGATGAACGCAGTTCACTCGGATGCCGTAGGAGCCAACCTCGGCCGACATATTGCGCGTGAGGGCCTCGATGGCCAGCTTGCTGGGCGCGTAATGCGTACGCCCGGGAAGAACACGCCCGGCTTGGATTGAGCCGATATTGACGATCGAGCCGGGGCGACCCTCAGCTATGAGGCGTTTGCAGAAGATCTGCGCAGCCATCCAACCGCCTTTGAGGTTGACGTGAACGACGTCATCCCACTGCTGGTCGGTGAGTTCCGTAAAAGGCACGATGGTTTCAATCCCGGCGTTGTTGACCAGGATGTCAATCGGACCAAGTTGCTGCCAAGCTTCCTCGAAGAGGCGCTCGAGGTCGCAGCGCCTGGAGACATCGCCCCGGATGGTGAGTGCGCGCGGGCCGAGCTTGCGGATGTTGCACGCGACCTCTTCCGTTCTGGCATCGAGTTTGATGTCGTTGACGACGACGTCGGCACCTTCTTTGGCGCACGCCTCGGCGATGCCGCGGCCGATGCCCTGGCCTGCTCCGGTTACAACGGCGATTTTGCCCTTAAGCCTCATCTAGGGGTCCTTAGGTATGTTGCGCCTTGTGCTTAGTATATTGCGTATTACGCAAGCACTGGAAGATCGTATCGACCCGCCAGATCCTCGTCAAGGCAAACCGGCTGCGCGGCGGTGAGACTTACTTGGGGTTGCCACATAGCGGCCAAACCTTGACAACGATCCAGTACAGAGTGCACAGTGTTTGCGTATCGCGCAATCCGTATTGCGTGGATCGCAGGAGTGGACGCTCCTCCTTTGGGGGACCACAAATAGATTTCGGGAGGTGCGGGGTGAACAGAATGATAACTCGGCGGGGCTTTGTGTCAGGCTCGCTACTGGTTTCGGCGGGGGCGTTGGTTCCCTCCGTGTTCGCGGCGAAAGCAAAAAAGCACAAGCTGCACATTGGACATACCGGCATTACATGGCCGAACGACCAGGTGGGGGAAGCCGTCGCCGGTATCGCATCGCTCGGGTTTTACGGGTTCGAGACCTTCGGAGACAACCTGATCAAGTGGGAAGACAAAGGGGGCCTTGGGCCTGTTTTGGAGAAGAACAATCTTGCGCTGATCTCGGGCTACTGCTCCATCAATCTCACTGACCCGGCGCAGCGCGCTGCTGAGATGGTCAAGGCAGACCGGTATTGCGAGCTGATCAAGAAGTACAACGGCAGGATCTTTGTTGTGGGTCCAAACGGGGTGAAGCGAAGTACCTATGACTTTGCGGCGAACAAAGCGAATATCGTCAGCACGCTGAATGAGTTGGCAAAGAGGGTGGAAGACCACGGTCTGACGCCGGTGCTACATCAGCACACCGGCACATGCGTCGAGTCTCGGGATGAGACCTACGCGGTGCTGGAGGCCGCGGATACAAAGCATCTGAAGTTCGGACCGGACGTAGGCCAGTTGACCAAGGGCGGCCAGGATGCCGTGAAAGTGGTGAAGGATTTCCTGCCGATTGTGCAACACATGCACCTGAAGGACTACAACGGCAAGGACGATCACCTGGCTGGCTATTGCCCGCTCGGGCAGGGAGTCGTGAATGTGCCCGCGATTCTGGACATGATGGAAGGACGGCAGATTAGTGGCATGGTGATGGGTGAGTTGGACAACGACGGGCGGAGTCCGTCGCATACGTCTCCGGAGGATCTGGTGAAACAGAGCCGGGACTACCTGGTGACGCTGGGGATACAGTTCCGTCAAACGTGAGCGAAGAAGCTCCATGCGCTCGATGAAGCTGAAGGAACACTGTTCCGCGGCACTCAATGCGCGCTTCGGCGTATCCCCCTCCCCCCTACTTTAAGTACTAAAGTACGTCTTCGAGAGGACTTACGGGCGGACTTAAGTCCAGGGAGAAGTCCGGACAGGTCTGCGAGAGTCGGGACCTGGTTCGCTGCTTGTGGCTCGATTCAGCGGGGGATGTGCGGCTAGTTTCGGATGTCAAAGACGGTGGTCGGAATCTGGATTCGCGGTGGGAGACGAGGTCCTGCAGCGCGCACGACACACTCTTATCCCTAACTTCTATTTTATCGTGAGTGTCAAGGTGCGAGTTGTGGGAAAGGCGTACGGAATGGATCGGACGTGCTGAGAGATTTAGCGCGAACCTTCAGTTCGCGGGGTTCATTGGGTGGGCCAACAGTGACTGAGCGGTTAAGAGTGCCTCCGGGGCTAAAACCCCGGTTGTTTTGACGTAACTTATCGCGCGCTAAAGCACGCTGCTCCTCCAAAAAACGTACGGGCGCGGAGTTTTTCAGCAACCTCCTGGACCACCAACTCCATTAGCCACGAGAACGCAGCCATTTCCTTCAAGTCTCTCCGAATAAGAGTCCTGCTGCGGATATTGCCATTCCGGCATGGAAACGGCTGTGGCCACATTTATCCCACAGGTGCTTGCGGGAAATTGCCAGACAAACGTTGGTCCGCACCGATTTGTAACGGATGTGCCAACCGTTCCGCCAGTTTCCTTGCTGCTTCATGCGTATTTTCAACAACGTATGGCTGAGGTTTCATTCGTGCCTAACGTTGCAAGTTCCACGGGTTGGTCCTAGGGTTGTCAGGTTCCCGAAATGAAATACGGACGGGCTATTTCCCAAAACTTGATTTGAGAGGCGGAGCCAGGATGAAATCAGCGAACCGATTTCCAAGCATGCGTGCCGAAAGGCGTTCAGGAGTATTGTATTTCGCAGTCCAAGTGATGCTGTCCTTTGCCACTCTGTGGCTGCTGGGGAGTTCCGCCAGCGCGCAGGTAACAGGCCAGGGGACACTCTCGGGAACGGTAACGGACCCTTCAGGCGCCGTTATCGTGGGAGCCCAGGTAAAAACCACAAACGTCGCTACCGGTGTTTCCTATGACACTGACACAAACTCGACCGGATACTTCGAGGTGGATCACCTGAATCCTGGCACCTACTCAATATCTGTATCCAATCCCGGATTTGAGAAATTGCTCCGCCCAGGCGTCACTCTGGATGCCGATGCGCGCCTCAACGTCCCGGTGCAGCTCCATCCCGGAGCCACCGCTCAAACCGTGACCATCAACTCCGACGCCACGCTGCTGAATACGGAGAGCGCTTCGTCTGGGCAAGTGCTGACGAGCCAGCAGGTTCAAGAACTCACGGTATCCGGCTCCAACCCCACCTGGCTGGCGCTGATCGCGCCCGGGACCCAGGCCAACGTCTCGCAAGCAGCTTCCACCGGCGACGGCGGCGGATTGATCTGGGTAGGACAGACCCAGGATTTTGGTAATTTCGGCCACATCGGCCGCAACGAGTTCAACCTGGACGGCGCGCCCAATGAGAGCAACGGGGGAGCCGACGGGATGAACCAGGCACCCGATGCCGTGGGCGAAATGAAGATTGATGTCACCGGATACGATGCCTCGATCGGCCATACCTTGGGCGTGAACGTCACCGCAACCACCAAAGGCGGCACCGACCAGCTTCACGGCGCGGCTCGTTGGACCTACACCGATACGCGCTGGGCGGGATTGAACTCGTTCCAGGGGCAGAATTACAAGTATCAGCAGTCCCTTGCCAACTGCTACAACGGCGCGGCCACCAGCCCCACTTGCTACGGCCTTGAGAACAAATACGGAAACGACGGAACCAACGCCAACAACGGCGATGCCTCCATAGGCGGTCCCGTCTATATCCCCAAGCTGATGAACGGGCGCAACAAGAAGTTCTTCTTCTTCTTCTCGGGCATCATGGACAACTTTGCCGGCGTCGGGCCCGCCACTGCCGCCGTTCCCACCGCGCCGGAACAGGGCGGAAACTTCAGCGACTATTCCAGCGTGGTTAACCCCTCCGGCGTGAATGGGGGTCAGCCGTATCTTTTCGGCAGCCCGAATGTACCTGCGCTTATCGCAAGCGACTGCCCTACGGGAACGCCGTACTTCGGCCAGTATCAGCTCTACAACCCTTACACGGTCGTGGTTGACCCCAATGGCGTTCCCCGACGCACGCCGTTCTGCGGCAATGTGATCCCATCCAATCTCCAGGTCAATAGCGCCATGACCAAGTTCTACAACAGCATCATCCCCGCCCCCACTTCGTTCAATCCGGGCAGCGCCAACTACGTTTACACCTCCCTAACCCCGCAGACCTTCAGGGACTACACCACGCGCGAGGACTGGAAGCTGACTTCGAAAGACGATCTCTACGTGCGTTACACCTGGCAACGCTACACCAAGGGCACGAATTCCATCTTCAATGTAAGCGGTACAGATATCGGCCGCGAGGCGGAGGCGCGCTGGATTCAGTTGGCGTCGATCGGCTGGAACCACATCATCAGCGACCACACCAACATCTCTGTCAGCTATGGCGGCACCAACTTTAAGAACGGCTGCTGCTACTACCCTGTGCTCGACACGTACAAACCCTCCACCTTGGGCCTGCCCGGTTACACAGACGCCTATGCTGGCACGAATGCCGGTAGTTCCGGCAGGCTTGAAGAACTTCCGGTATTGAACTTTAACGCGGCCGGTCAATCATCCATCTATGCGCAACCGGGGCACACCGACACCGTCGTGAATACCACCCGCGACTTCGCCCTAACCGGAACTGTGACCCACGTCATGGGCCGGCATACCATTCGCGCCGGCGCCGAGTGGCGCACGCAGAACAACGCCCAGCCCTTAAGCGGAAACGTCTCCGGCACCTATAACTTTGACAACTCCTACACGCAGGAAAATAACGGCAGCGATTCCACCTATGCGGCGTCGAACTACGTCCTCAGTTACGCTTCGCTTCTGATGGGCATCAATACCAGCAACAGCGTGGCGCAAAGCGCTTCGTATTCCTTCTCGTCTCCGTTTTACGGGTTTTACGCGGACGATACGTGGCGCGTGAGTCCCAAATTGACGATCATACCCGGCCTTCGCTTCGAGCTTGAGGGTGGCCTGACTGAGAAGCACAACCAGCTGATTGTGGGCTGGAATCCCACCGCGAGCCTTCCCGACATCTCCGGGCCGGCCAATGCCGCGTACGCGGCCACCCTGGCCAGCGCATCCGCGTCCGCGCTGGCGGTCTTGCCTGCTTCGCTCACCATTCAGGGCGGTCCCATGTATGCGGGCGTGAATGGCAACCCGCGCTCGGAATACGCCAACAGCTACCGCTTTCTGCCCCGGTTCGGAGCCACCTACCAGGTAAACCGGCGGATTATACTTCGGGCAGGTTTTGGCCTCTACTTCGACACCATGAATGCACTGAGCCCCATCATCCAACAGGCTGGATTCAGCGCCAGCACCAGCGATAGCACGTCCTCCTACTACGGAGCCTTCGGACAAACTCTCACACCCACTGTTTCCCCGCTCAGCAATCCCTTCCCGGCGAATGCATCCGGCGCGAACTTTAATCCGCCCGTTGGCAGCAGCGCGGGATCCGAGTATTACGCGGCAGCCGGCGGCAGTCCTACCATCGTCGACCACGCCACCACCCCGGCACGGGAGTATCGCGGCTCGTTCGGGACGCAAATCCAGTTTGGCGCCTCGACCATGCTCGATGTCAGCTTTAACATCGCGCGCACCACCCATTCGCTGCTCAACAAGAACAACGCGTACACCCCGCAGTCGTTCTTTTCAAGCGCCCCGGCACCCAACAACGCTACCGCTACGGTGCTCAACCAGCAAGTATCGAACCCCTTTTACTACGGAAACTTCACCGGTCTCGCCGCCAGCAATCCGGCGGTATACAACCTCCTCTCGCACAACCAGACCTCCAAGACCATCTCGGTTGGCACCCTGGTGCGCGCCTATCCGCAGATGGGCGGGTTCACCGAAAGTGAGCCTGTCGGCCTCTCGGACTTTCAGGAGATTCTCTTAACCTTGACCCATCGCTGGAGTCATGGCCTCAGCCTTACGGGATCCTTCGAGATCAACGATCAGCACGACGCCGATTACTTTGCCAACCCATACGATCCAGCGCCAAGCTGGGAACCATCGAACAACAGTGAGCCAACCCGCCTCACTATTGAGGAAGTGTGGGCTCTGCCTTTTGGCCGCGGAAACAAGTGGGCCAGCCACGGATGGGAAAACGCAGTCTTCGGCGGCTTCAAAATCAACAGCGCGTATGAAGCTCAGCCGGGAACCCTGATCGGGTTTGGAAACCTCTTCTACGTGGGCAATGCTTCCGGCAGTGAAATCAAAATCAAGCATCCCATCTTCCACATGAATAACCTAACCACGAACGGCACCGCCAACTATATCCAATGGCTCAATCCCGGGACGGCAACCGCCACCTCCTCTTGCGCCTACTCCGGCGAAGGGTTTATCACCGCCTCGAGTTGCCAACCGAACAGCTACAACACGCGCGTGTTTCCCACACGCATCAATGGTGTCCGCAACATGGGCATGAACAACGTCGACGGCAACATAGCCCGGACCTTCCACATTCGGGAGCGTCTGAACTTTGAGAGCAGCTTCCTGGTGTACAACGTCTTCAACCATCAGGGTTATAGCGGCTCCAATGCATCGCCAACCAGCGCCCAGTTTGGTCAAGTCACCGGCGATGGTTTCCCGCAGGCAGGATCACGCTGGCTTTCCCTTCAGGGCCGGTTAACGTTCTAACCAGAGGTCGAATCCCGGAAGCTCGGATGTGGAGTCATAGGGCTCCACATCCGAGAATCCATGGTTTGCAATCGTCACGTAAGCGGAGTGTGGAGACGTTAGCCCGTTACGACTAACCGTTAGGTCCCCGACAATCCTTGTCAATTCGACACGCGACCACCTACCGTAGCTGCGTTCGAAGTGATCCAGCGGCTGGTCAAGCGAAGAATATCCGGTGGAGGCTAAGCATTTTGTCTTGCAATACCTTACTTCCTGCTGTGGACACAGCGCTCGCGCTGGAAACGGACCAAAATGGTGAGTGTAAGCAAACCCTTCCGAAAGATAAGAGAGCTGTATCCATGAGTGGTCGCTATCCGATTGCCGTCTTTGCGCTCAGTTGTCTAGTACTTCCCCTGAATCTCTTCGCACAGACGGATTGGCCAAGTTTCGGCAACGATCCAGGTGCGATGCGGTATTCAGCTCTGAAGCAGATCAATACCGGCAATGTCACGCAGCTAAAAGTTGCCTGGACCTTCGACGGAACACTGCAGGAAGCTCCGCCGCCTACCCCTCCGCCCGTGAACCATGCCGACGTCGGCAACGACGGGCAACTGAATTCCAAGGCTTCTCCTACTCCTCCCGCGCGGCGGTTTGCGCGGTTGAATGAGGCGATTCCTGTTGTGGTAGGCGGGGTGCTCTATACGTGTACGGCGTACCGTCAAATCGTAGCCGTGGACGCTGAGACCGGTAAGAAAATCTGGGAATATAACAGCCCCCATCCCACTCCCTTGCGTGGGATTAGTTACTGGCCGGGCACGACGGGATTTCCGCCGCAGATCGTCTATGGAACCGGTGACGGGTGGATGATTTCTCTGGACGCAAAGACCGGGAAACCTGTTCCCACCTTCGGCGACGGCGGGATGGTGGACCTTAAGCCGGGCGTGGTCCCGGACAAGTATCCGAATGCGCGGGTCGGGATAACTTCGCCACTCAGCTTCTACAAGAACTATGTGTTCACCGGCTCCAGCCCGGGCGAGTTTCCGACCTCCGGTGCGGCCGGCGACATCCGTGCCTGGGACATGCGGACAGGAAAGCTGGTCTGGACGTTCCATACTCTGCCAAGGTCAGGCGAGGCGAACCATGACGTCTGGAAGGACGGCCAGTGGGAGGACCGGGCCGGCGTGAACTCCTGGGGATTCATGACGGTAGACGTACAGCGTGGGCTCGTCTTCGTCCCCATCGGTACCCCCAATACCGACTTCTACGGGGGAGACCGTCAGGGCTCCAATCTTTATGGATCGAGCCTGGTCGCGCTCGATGCCAATACAGGAAAGCTGAAATGGTATTTTCAGACGGTCCATCATGATAACTGGGATTACGACGACTGCGCCGCGCCAATCCTGATTACGGTGAAGAGGGGCGGAAAGAACATCCCTGCCGTAGCGCAGATTACGAAGAACGGGCTGTTGTTCATCCTGGATCGCGAAACCGGCAAACCTGTTTACGACGTTAAAGAAGTCCCGGTCGCGAACGATAATGCGAGTCCGGGTGATGCAAACTGGCCAACGCAGCCGATGCCTGTCAAACCGCCGCCGCTGGCGCGGAACTCATTTTCTCCTGATGAGATCGCCACCGTGACGCCGGAGCATGAGCAGTATTGCAAGAACCTTCTCGCGCAGGAGGGAGGCGCACTGACTGGAGGGCCCTTCGCGCAATACGGACCTAAGCTCCGCGTCATTTTCCCAAGCTGGACAGGAGGGACGAACTGGGGTGGGGGCACCTACGATCCGACGCTGGGCTATATCTTTCTCGATACCAAAGACCTGGCGAACTTCAACAAGCTCGTCAAGCAGCCAGATGGATCGTACCGACGGGTAGGGCCTGATAACCCCCCGGTCAATATTGGGGATTACTTCTGGGACGGGACGAAGCACTGGCCTTGCCAGCAGCCGCCCTGGGCGCGGCTGATTGCGGTGAACGTCAACACCGGAGACATCGCATGGCAGGTCCCGCTGGGATCGTTCGAGGAACTTGATCGCCTGGGGGTTCCGAAGACCGGGACTCCGACCACGAACGGCGGAGGGATCGTAACCGCGGGGGGCCTCGTATTTATCGGCGCGTCCACCGATGGCAAATTTCGGGCCTTCGACTCCCGCACGGGGAAGGAAGTATGGACGGAGGATCTGGGTGTCGATGTGAACTCGATTCCGATCACGTGGCAGGGAAAGAATGGAAAGCAGTATCTTGCCTTTTTGGCCTCGGGCGGCGCGCATCATGGAGCGAAGGCTGGCCTCATTTATGCCTATGCATTGCCATGAAAACCAGAACTACTCGCTCTAATCGGGCAGGCTAGGCCGAAGAGATCGAAACAGCTAATGGCTGGGCACTACCTGGATGAAATCTCAAAGCCGCTTCTCCGCTTGCGGAGCACTGCAGGTTGCCTCAACTGCATGGAACGATCCTTCTCGAGTCTGCGAGCCGTCAGATGGACGTTAGTCGAACAGCTAACGTGGTCTTACCTGATAGAACTTTCGCGAGTCGGGTTTTTCAATGTTCGGAACATTGCAGGGCATTTTGGCAGGAAGCGGCGTTAGTTCAAAGCGCAGCTTAGATTGATGGCTCAAGGAAATTACGAGACTGTTTTGCGAGCCGTCTAACCTTGCTCAGTTCTTCAGAGCTTCGATATGGTGGTGCGTCGCGATGTGTGGATGACAGAGGATGCCAAGACCAACAGCAATAGAAGAAGTGCGGCGCAGGTACAAGAATGCGAAGGTTGTGGACAAATGCCATTTAATAGGTCTGGCGCGGGTCCGCCCTTCTCCAATTTGTAGCCCAACTGTACGGAAACTCAGCTGGTCGAGCCTCTCTGTCTGCTTGGGGATGCTTATCCTTTGCAGTCTCGCAGGACGAGCACAGGGGAACACCAATGCGGGCCCGATCTATAAGAACCCAAATGCCCCTACCGAGCAGCGGGTTGAGGACCTTTTGCAACGTATGACGTTGGAAGAGAAGGTCCGGCAACTGGATTTGTACGCCGGCATTGGGGTTTTTGACGGGGACCGGAACGACAACACGCACATCTCGCCCAGTGCTGCATTTTCTTCTGCGAAAGCTGAACAACTGTGGAGCGACCTCGGTGTCGGGGGGATTCACGATATATATCCCACTGGAGCGCAATCGAACGCCATACAACAGTGGGTGATTGCACATAATCGCCTCGGCATCCCCGCTTTGTTCATTGAGGAGGCGTTGCACGGTTATGACGTCGGCACGGTGTTTCCGGCTCCCATCAATCTGGCGGCTACATGGAATCCAGAACTCGCTCGACAAACCGCGGCTGCGATCGCGTCTGAAGCCCGTTCGAACGGCATAGGGATGATCCTGGCTCCTGTACTGGATCTAGCTCGCGACCCCCGATGGGGACGTATAGAGGAGGATTTCGGTGAGGATACTTACCTGACAGGACAGATGGGACTCGCTTATGTACAGGGCGCGCAGGGAGACAGCCTGGCGTCCGACCACACACTGATCAGCGAGCCGAAGCACTTTGCGGGGCATGGGTCACCGGAGGGCGGCACTAATACTTCTCCCGTGCACATGGGTGAGCGAGAGTTACGGTCAGTGATGCTTAAGGGGTTTGAACCCGCGATTCGGGAAGGTCATGCGATGGGAGTAATGGCCGCTTATCACGAGATCGATGGGATTCCGATTACGGCCGATCCGTTCCTGCTGAAGACGGTGTTGCGTGATGAATGGAACTTTCAGGGATTCGTTCTTTCCGATCTGGGCGCTATTCGGCGGCTCTACGATGTGCATCATGTAGCCGCGACCCCGAAGGACGCAGTTTGCCTGGCGATTCATTCGGGCGTCGACATGCAGTTCTACGACTTTGATCACAATGTATTTCAAAAAGCGCTTATCGATTGCGTTCATGATGGAACGCTGCCTCAATCGGACGTGGATAGAGCCGCCCGATCGGTCTTGCGGGCGAAGTTTGCTTTGGGACTTTTTGATCATCCACAGGTGGATCCTGGCCTCCATGCAAAGGCGGACCGCTCGCCGGAGCATCTGTCAGTCTCGCTCAGTTCGGCGCGGCAGTCCATGACTCTACTTCGCAACGAAGGAAACCTGCTTCCTCTGTCTCATTCGCTCCAGCGCATTGCCGTGATTGGACCCAATGGCAACGTGGCCCGCTACGGTGATTATGAAAAGGAAAAGAACGGGTTACACATCAGCATCGTCGACGGGATCCGCAAGCTGGCGCCGGACGCGTCGGTGACATTTGACGAAGGGACCGATATTCAGGCTGCAGTCGCGAAAGCAAACGATGCAGATGTTGCGATCTTGGCCCTGGGGGAGCGAGAAGGCATCTCCGGCGAAGGCTTCGACAGATCGAGCCTTGATTTGCCTGGAAACCAAGAGCAGCTTCTTGAAGCTGTGGCTGCAACCCATAAACCAGTGGTCCTGGTTCTCGAAAATGGAAGGCCGCTAACCATTGGGTGGGCCAAGGAACATATCCCAGCGATTCTGGAAGCCTGGTATCCAGGAGAGTTTGGAGGGCAGGCCGTAGCCGAGACGCTCTTCGGAGAGAACAATCCGGCAGGCCATCTGACGATCACGTTTCCGCGCAGTATTGGCGAATTACCGGATTACTACAGCTCCGACCCGTCACGGGTGCACAAGTATGTGGGGGACAGGAGCGTTCCGTTGTTTCCGTTTGGATTCGGACTGAGCTACACAACCTTTCGCTATTCCAATTTAGCGGTAGAGGTACCGCCGCGAGGAAGCAAAGCTGACGTTACAGTCACGGTGGACGTCACGAACACGGGCGAGAGGGAAGGAGATGAGGTGGCGCAGCTCTACATCCATCAGGATGTAACCACTGTCGAAACTCCGGCCCGGTCCTTGAAGGGATTTTCACGAATTCACCTCAAGCCGCACGAGACGTCCACGGCAACCTTCCGGGTATCGCAAGACCAACTCGCAATTTGGAACGAGGAACATAAGTGGGTTGTAGAACCAGGCGGTTTCACAATCTGGGTGGGGAGTTCTTCGGATGCCCCCCTGAGCACGAAGTTTACTTTGCAGTAGGACAATTGCTCGAATTCTCGAACGGGCGTGTTCCCGCCTCGATGAAAGGGACCGGACCCAAAAGAATGAATAACACACTTCGATTTACTATGCCGGCAGTATTTGGGAGCATCGTTATAGCTGCTCTGGGACAGCCTCCAAAGAAGGCTGTCGATTACGTGTCGCCTAACATTGGGGGCATTGGTCAACTGCTTACCGCAACGGTCCCCTATGTGCAGCTCCCTCATGGCATGGCCAGACTCGCTCCAGTAGTAACGCCGGGAATTGCAGACCGATATTTGGCAGATAAAATCTATGGCTTTCCGGCGGGCCCTGCGCTTTTGATGGTTTCGGTAGGAAAGTCGGGCACGAAACCGGAAGGTTATGCGTCCCAATTCGACCATGACTTCGAAACCGCCAAACCGTATTACTACGAAGCCGATCTGCAGACCTGGGGAGCTCGGGCAGAGTTCACGGCGGCGAAACAGGCCGCATACTATCGCTTTACGCTTCCGGCCAGTTCTCACGCCCATATAGTTTTGAGCCTCCGCAATCATGCCGATATCAATGTGCTCGGAGACAAAGCGATCGAAGGCAGTGCACGAGCAGATGGAACGGTTGTGCATCTCGAACAGGATGGTCCTGAGACCCGGGAATACTTCTACGCTGAGTTCTCCCGTCCTGTGGGATCGTGGCAGACATGGCAGAACGAGCAGATGGAGCATGCCGGGAAGGTGACCGGCGATCATATCGGGTTTGTTACGGACGATGCCTCCACGGCCGGAGAGACGATTGAAGTAAGAGTCGGGATTTCATATATCAGCACAGAACAGGCGCGGCACAACCTGGCACGGGACATTCCGGGGTGGAGCTTTGAAGATGCAAAGAAAGCGGCACGATCTGCATGGATCAACGCACTAGACACTGTGGAGACGGTTGGTGGAACGGACCGTCAGCGCACGATCTTCTACACCGCCCTTTACCGGTCCCTGGGGCGAATGACCGATGTCACCGAAGATGGCCGGTACTATAGCGGCTATGATCATGCCGTTCACTCTGCAGAAGGGCACGACTTCTACGTGGACGATGGACTGTGGGATACATATCGGTCACTGCATCCGCTGCAGATGTTGCTCGATCCTCAACAACAGGAAGACATGATCCGCTCCTATATCAGGATGGCGAAGGAGAGCGGGTCGGTGCCGTCATTTCCCTCCATCGCGGGCGAGCAGGCGGTCATGATTGGCCATCACGCGGCGGCGTTTATCCTGGACGCCTACGCAAAGGGCTATCGTGACTTCGATTTGGACGCGGCCTACAAAGACTTGCGCAAAACGGCGACGGAGTCGACGATGCTTCCCTGGAGCCGCGGTCCGCTGACCGAACTCGATCGAACCTACCTCGAAAAGGGGTTCTTCCCGGCTCTGGCCTATGGTGAAAAGGAGAGCGTGCCGCAGGTGACTCCAGAGCGCAGGCAGGCGGTCTCGGTTACGCTGGAGAACAGTTATGACGACTGGTGCCTTGCCCAACTCGCCAAAGCCCTGGGCAAGACTGCAGACGAAGAGTACTTTACGAAGCTTGCGCACAATTACGAGAACGTGTTCAACCCGGCCATCGGCTTCATGGCGCCAAAGAGCCAAGATGGGGCCTGGGTCAGCCACTTCGATCCGAAGCTGGGAGGCGGCAATGGCGGGCGCGACTATTTCACAGAAGTAAACTCCTGGATCTACACCTTCCATGTGCAGCATGACGTAGCAGGGCTGATCGGACTGATGGGCGGCCGCGAAGCATTCAACGCAAAGCTGGACCGATTGTTCGTGGAACAATACGGGACTCCCAAATTTTTGTTCCTTGGTCAGTTTCCGGACGCAACTGGCCTTGTCGGGCAGTATGCGCAGGGTAATGAGCCAAGCTTTCATATCCCCTATCTGTATGACTTCTCCGGGCAGCCATGGAAAACTCAACAACGCGTCCGTCAGCTGATGGACGTGTGGTATGGCGACGGGCCGCTTGGTATTCCAGGAGACGACGACGGAGGTGCCACCTCCTCCTGGTATGTACTGAGCGCTATCGGGTTCTATCCGGTGTGTCCGGGTAGCCCTGTGTATGAGATCGGGAGTCCGATCTTTGCCAGGTCGGCAATACATTTGAGCAACGGCAAACAGTTCACCGTCATCGCGAATCATGTATCCGCGCGGAACAAGTACATCCAGTCGGCTCAGCTCAACGGTCAACCGCTCAATCGCGCCTGGTTTCGGCACGAGGATATCGCGGGCGGCGGCACGCTCGTCCTGGAGATGTCGGATCACCCCAATCTTGAGTGGGGGAGTGCGCCCCAAGATGCACCTCCGTCCATGAGTCCAGAGGTTGCAAGGTAAATCCAGCGCTTCGGTATTAGAGTTCGATCTTGCTACGTTACTGTGTTCGTTCTATCCGTTCTTCTCGGGGGATCAAACCCCATGGCGCTGTGCCAGAGTGTGTTAACCAAGCGAAAGTGCAGGAGATATTTGATGATTTCCCGATTGATGCTCGCGTCGACCAGTTCCCGGCCTGCAGTCAAGTTTTCAGGCATCGGTATTAGCATGCTCTTGAGCGCGTCATGCCTGACCGTTGCCCTTGCGATGCCGAACTCGGGTAGGGCTCAGACTGCGCAGCCTCCGGATATCACAAAGACGCCCACATTGTTTGTTGTTCCATACGCTCATTTGGACACTCAATGGCGCTGGGAGTTCCCTCAGGTCATCAGTGAGTATCTGCTGAAGACGATGCGCGTCAACTTTGTCTACATGGACAAATACCCCCACTATGTCTTCAATTGGACCGGTTCGAACCGTTACATGCTCATGAAGGAGTATTTCCCGGACGACTACGCGCGCATGAAGCAATACGTCGCTCGTGGCCAGTGGTTCCCGGCCGGCTCCTCCGTAGAAGAAGGGGACGTCAACTTGCCTGACGCCGAGGGGATCTTCCGGCAGATACTCTACGGCAACACGTATTACCGGCACGAGTTCGGCAAGGCGAGCAACGAGTACATGCTTCCCGATTGCTTTGGCTTTCCGGCTTCGCTGCCGAGCATTCTCGCTCACGCCGGCATTCGGGGATTCTCCACGCAGAAGCTGAATTCAGGCTGGCAGCCCGCGCCTCTGGTGGGCGGGCCAGACTCACCCGAGCAGACCCCCGAAGGCATTCCGTTCAATGTGGGTGTTTGGACGGGCCCGGACGGGAAGAGTGTGATCGCGGCACTGAACCCTGGCGGTTATACCGGGACAGCGTCCACAGACCTCAGCAAGGAACCTGGTCCTCCGCCTCCGCGTCCCGTGCTTACCGATGAACAACTCGCCCAGCTTACGCCCCAGCAGCGGGCCGCGCGGTTGCGCCCTCGCCAGTTCGAGCAGGACTGGGTAAAGCGCATCGACATGGACGGCAAGCTTACCGGCATCTATGCCGATTACCACTACGTGGGCACCGGCGATATCGGCGGCGGTCCTCCGGAGGCCTCCGTCAAGCTGCTGGAGGCGATTCAGGACCAGAGCACGGCCATCCTGCCCGGTCCGCCGACGTTCGGCGGTGGCGGCGGCGGGCAGCGCCCCACTCCAGGAGTACCGGGGACACTTCCGACCACGGGCGACCAGGTCAAGGTCGGCGACGGCCCGGTGCACGTGATGATGTCGGCCGCGGACCAGATGTTCAACGCCATCCCGCCGGACATGACCTCGCGGATGCCGCAGTACAAGGGAGACCTGGAGCTGATCAATCACTCTGCAGGCTCGCTCACATCGCAGGTCTATCACAAGCAGGAAGTGATCAGGAACGCCAACCTGGCCGATGCGGCGGAGAAAGCGTCAATCGCAGCGGACTGGCTCGGTGGCCTGAAGTATCAACAGGACCGCCTCAACGCCGCGTGGAGGCTCGAGCTGGCGGGTCACTTCCACGACAGCGCCGCCGGCACCGCAACGCCGCGCTCCTACGAGTTCATCTGGAACGACGATGCGATTGCTACGAACCAATTCGCGACAGTCCTTGATGGCGCAAGTGCTGCAGTCGCATCGGGGCTCAACACGCAGGCGGCCGGAACGCCGTTCGTCGTCTATAACCCGCTCAACATCGCTCGGGAAGATCTGGTGGAAGCGACTGCCGGGACCGTCACCGGGCCTGTGCATGTTGTCGGCCCGGACGGCAAAGCAAGACCGGCGCAGGTGGAAGGCGACAAGGTGCTGTTCGCCGCTGAAGTCCCCTCGGTTGGATATGCGGTCTATGACGTCGCCCCGGGCGCGGCCGCCGGCGCGCATTCGGAGCTGTCGGTCACGGCTTCTTCGCTGGAGAACGCAAGATACCGCGTTCGCCTCAATGCGGATGGAGACGTTTCCAGCATCTTCGACAAGCGGCTCAATAAAGAGCTGCTCTCGGCGCCGGTCCGTCTGGCCATCTCGAACGACGCTCCGAAGATCTATCCCGCCTGGAACATGGAGTATGAGCAGGAGCAGGCGCCGCCGCGTGCTTACGTCAGTGGCCCGGCGCAGATCCGAATCAAAGAACGAGGTCCCGTCCGTGTTTCCATCGAGGTGACACGAGAGACGGAAGGATCTAAATTCGTCCAGACCATCAGCCTGTCTGCAGGAGCGGCGGGGGATCGCGTGGAGTTTGCGAATTCGATCGACTGGAGAACGCTCTCGGCAAATCTGAAGGCAACGTTTCCTCTGGCGGCTTCCAACCCTGACGCGACTTACAATTGGGACATCGGCACCATCCAGCGGCCGAACGCCCAGCCGCGCCAGTTTGAGGTGGCGTCGCACCGGTGGATCGACCTCACCGACAAGGACGGAAGCTTTGGAGTCACAGTCCTGACCGACTGCAAGAACGGCTCCGACAAGCCCAGCGACAATACCGTTCGCCTGACGCTGCTTCGTTCCCCGGGCCCTCAGCCGGAGAACGGCCGCCCGTCACCGTACTCCGATCAGGCGAATATGGATTGGGGTCACCACGAAGTTGTCTTTGCGCTTACCGGACACAAAGGAGGCTGGCGCGAGGCGGGAACTGATTGGCAGGGCTATCGGCTTAACGACCCCTTGATTGCCTTCAAGACGAGTCGGCATTCCGGTTCCCAGGGCAAGACCTTCTCGTTGCTGAAGGTCAGCAACTCGCGTGTTCGTGTCTTTGCCTTGAAAAAGGCTGAAGACAGCGATGAGGTCGTGCTGCGCGCGGTCGAACTGGATGGACAAGAGGTCCCAAATGTAAAGTTCTCCTTCGCTGGATCCGTTGCGGACGCGCGTGAGATCAATGCGCAGGAGCAGCCGGTCGGTGCTGCGACTGTTGTGGATGGTGCTCTGGTGACCTCGTTTTCGGCTTACCAGCCAAGGACCTTTGCCCTGCGTCTGAAAGCGCCCGCCGCTCGCGTGATCCAGGCACACAGCGAACCTGTGGAACTGAACTATTCACTGGCAGCTGCGACGAACGATGACACCAAAACGCCAGGTGAGGGAATGGACGGCAAGGGCAATGCGCTTCCCGCCGAGATGTTACCCTCTCACATTGACTACAACGGTGCCCAATTCAAATTGGCCTCAGCGGCAACTGGAGTTCCCGATGCGGTTGTTGCCAACGGTCAGCAGGTTCATCTGCCGAAGGGCGAGTTCAACCGAGTGTACATTCTGGCTGCATCCAGCGATGGGGACCAAACTGCGGATTTCCATGTAGGTAACCGTGAGGCAAAGCTCGTGGTACAGGCATGGAACGGCTTTATAGCGCAGTGGGATGACCGCATTTGGAAGAGCCAGACCCAGCGTGACTGGGCCACCTCAGCGAACCACACGGAGTGGCCCGCACCGGATATGGTGGCCCGGGAAGGGGATCATCCGTCACCCCGCTATCCGGATGACTACGTTGGCCTGGTACCGGGCTATTTCAAACCGGCAAGCCTCGCCTGGTTTGCATCGCACCATCACACAGCCGATGGGTTGAACGAGCCTTATCAGTACTCCTATCTATTTGCCTATTCACTTGACCTGCCCCCACAGGCACAAACATTGACTTTGCCGAACAACAGCAAGATACGGATATTCGCGATAAGTGTCGCCAACGTTACTCCACAGCTGGAGCCAGCCACTCCGAATGAAGGCACTCCAACCCGCACCGAACCAACGCAGGAGATGGAACAAGCCCGCTACTAAAGTTCGCGGATGTCATCGAGTCCCGGCCTGAGCGGAGATAGATTCACGGTGGAACGAATATGCAGAGAAGACGATTCCTCACCCAATCATCGGCGGCGGCGGTCCTCACTGTTGCAAAGATGATGCCGGCGGTCGGGATAACGTTTCGCCATTCTGGCGGGCGTCACTCGGACTACCGGTTCGACAAGGTTATCTCGCGCAGTGTGCTGGAGAATTACCTGTCCCGATCCATCACGATGGAAGGACTGCTCAATGGACGAGGGGATCTAAACGACAATATTCGGATGCTGAAGCAGGTGGGAGCCAAGTATGTTGGCCGGAGTATTTGCCTCTGGGGACGCGAAGCGGAGTTACTCCAGAACCTTACTGCGGCGAGCAAGCAGGTCCCACTGATTCGCGCTGCCGACTCGGAGATGATTCTGGAGGCATGCATCTTCGAGATCGTTACCACTCAAGTAGAGACTGTGCCGATACCCGACTGGGTATTCACCGCATTCCGCCTTCCTATTGACAAGCGGAATTTCAGGTATAGTGACATGCTCTATCCGCAAGGGCTTCGACACGATCAGTGGGGGGCTGGAGCGTCGGTGCCAGATGTTAGTCAGATGGAAACCAAACTTTGGTTCTACTTCCTGGCGCGGTCTTACATCGACCTCGGATTTGAAGCAATTCACTTCGGCCAGGTGGAGATTATGAATCGCAATGATCCGGACATGGTCCATTGGTCTCAGGTCTTTACCATGAGCCGTGAATACGCCGCACAGCATGCTCCGAGACATATGCTCCTCTGCAACGCGCACGTTCCGAGCGGGGGGCTGGTTCGTAACGGACACCTCCTGCTCGATTTTCACGCATTCCCCTTGCGGGTTATGGAAGTATCCGACAAACCACAGGAGGGCGCTCTGAAGGTTGGATACAAAGACAGTATCTATGGGCGAAGCAAAGGTGGGCTAACCGCCAGTGGATGGAGTTGCGAGCACCTGCCGTATCTCGTGGAACTCGATAACTATGGTGTGAGCAGGCAGCCAGGTAAGCCTGGCGCCGGCGGTTTCTGGGTGTGGGGCTATGACGAGATCAGCTGGTTTGCTAACCAGAGTAAGAAGTATCGCGCAGACTGGTTGTTATATGCGTACGATTGGCTTCGCGTGAATGACCCGAATGGACATATGGAGATGCCAGGCAGTCGTACCGAGCGATCCCCTCTGAATCACCGTAACTGGTACTCGGCGAACCTTCTGAGTAGTGCAGTGCCGGACGGGTTGGGTGATGAAGTCGCTATTCGGAGCATATGGGCGAAGGACCAGGTCACAGTGGAGACTTCCTAGATTCATGCAGGCCGTGGTTAGGGAATGGCCCCTGTCACGCAGGGTTCTACAGCGCATCGGGGCAGATGAATGATTTCAGGTCGTTGAAAGTTTCCCCGGTTCGGCCTTTCCTCGTTCCAGAGAGGCAGGAGCTATTTTTGCGGCTGGGTGTCCGGGTCCTGTTTCTTGTCCGAGTCGATTGGCTTGAAGTTCTTTGATAGATAGTCGATTACCTCATCGACCTCGTCGTCGGATAGCACAGCACCGCGATTGACCATATTATTCACACTTGTTGCCCAATCGTCTTCCGATGCCCGCTTGCTTGTTGTTATTTTCAGGCTGTGGCATTTGACGCATGCCCGCAGTACGACGTCCTTGCCGGGGCCATTGGGTAAGGTGGGCTCAGCGGACTGGGTCTGTGACTGTGTCTGGGGCTGGGTCTGGGTCTGGGGCTGAGTCTGTGCCGCCAGCACTTCATAACGTGTGTCTACCGTTAGTAACGTCAATGCAATCCAACCCAGCATAAAAGACGCCGGGAGAAGGAAACCTGTGACGGTTTGTTTAACTCGACGTATGTTCAGCGAAAAGCGAATCGTTGCCAACGAGTACCTCTCATCCAGGTGGATGGCGATGCCACCCCCAAAACTAGTGGAGAAAACCTACAAGACGAATCTGCGAGGGAAAAAGTTGCGACGCGATTTGCGGGAGCGTCGAAAAGCGAATGCTCGTGGTCAAGATTGGATGCAGTTTCGAGTTCTGTGAGACACCGCAGACGAGTTGACCTGACGTTATGTAGCACCTGATGCCAGTACGCTGAACCAGGTCGGCGCGAGAGATCGTGTTGCGACATCGCCTGATTACGATCTGGAGACAAGAACGGACATTTGAGCGCACCTAGAATTGCCACGGAGATTGGTCCGAACGCCTTTTGATGCGATTTGGACAAGACGGGTGACCACTACCCAAAGTAGCTTCAGCGATGTAACTCGGGCGTTCACTCCGGTTCACCTGAGTCGCGCTTTCCGGGCAGCCTTACGAAGAGAGGGAAGCGAGTTCTATGTCATCTCGAATCCTGAGGGTCAGGAAAATTCAGAATTCCACATCGGCGAGCTTCGTTTGCAAGGACGCGCTTCTTCTCCTAGCTGTAAATCGGCAATGGGCTAGCGCGAGAAGGACATTCATCCGGGTGGCAAGTCACCTGTTCCGGTTGGCAACGTCGATAATAAACGCTTCTTTTGCTTATACTTAGGGACGTTAGGCTGTTAGGGCTATCCGTTAAGATTGATCTAATCCTTGCCAAAGCAAATAAAGCTGACCTAGCTTCCTGTGTGTTGTCAAGAGAACAATCCATGGCGTCGTGCTCATGCTGGCAGTACAAGCCCGTGTATTCAGACACCTGCGCTCTTCTTGGCGTTATCGACCAAGTCCGACTCACCGTTGGACCGGATTATCCTCCCCACCAAGCAAGTCGTCACCGATCAGGAGCGGGCCCAAGCACTCCAGTCGGGCCGTAAAGTGACGGTATCAATTTAGCGCTACTGAGAGAAGCAGGCAGTAAGTTCCAGTTCCAGACCAAAACGAACAGCTAGTCGAGTGATAACCGAAAGTCTCTATTCCGGGAGGTTGATATGCAGTTCGAAAAGCGATCGGTCAAACTTGCAGTGGCGATCATAGTGGGTGTTTCCAGCCTATTGCTTGCCTTTACTCCAGCCTTGATGGCCCAGGTCCGTTCAGCGACTATCACTGGGACGGTCAAAGACTCCACCGGCGCGGTTGTAGTTGGCGCAAACGTGGTGGTCAAGAACACGGGCACCCAGGAATCCTACTCATCCACCACCAACGGAAGCGGCCAATATGCAGTCCCATATCTGCAGAACGGCGACTACTCCGTGACCATTTCCAAGGAAGGTTTCAAGCAGTTCGCCGTAGAGTCGCTGCATCTCGATCCTGCCCAAACCTCGCGGGTCGACGCTTCCCTTAGTGTTGGCGCGTCCACAGAGACGGTGGAGGTCCAGGCCTCCGCGCTTCAGATACAGACTGAGACCAGCGAAGTGGCGGGCCTCACCACCGCAGACGAGATCGATTCGCTGCCGAATATCACGCAGAACCCGTTGTATTACGCATCCCTTCAGAACGGTGTTATCGCACGCAACCAAACAATGAACACCCAGTCCACGGCCTCCTTTGGCATCGGCGCGACCGCCCGGCAGAATGACTCGGCATACGGCGTGAACGGCGGCCGCGCCTTTGAGAACCAATACCAGATAGACGGTCTGCCCGTCATGAACGACGGTTACAACGAGATCGCCGTCCTCCCCAACCTGGAGAGCATGCAGGAGGTGCAGGTCCACACGGAAGACTTCAGCGCGGAATATGGCCAGGGTGCGGCAGTCATCTCCATCACAACGAAGTCGGGTACCAATGCCTTCCACGGGCAGGTCTCCTACCTGAACCGTAATGACATGTTCAACGCCAATAGTGCCGCGAATAAAGCGGCAGTGCCTTATGTCCCGCGCCCGGAGTTCAAAGTCAGTGACGTTGGCGGCGCGATCACCGGCCCCATCCGCAGGGACCACGTGTTCTTTACAGGCAGCCTGCACTGGCTGACCCACAATCAGGGAGGGCTACAGCTTGCCACCGTCCCCACAGCGCTGGAGCGTCAGGGCGACTTCGGGGCGAGCCTGGTCGCCAACAGCGGAACTGGGGGCGGCGCTCCTCAACCCGTGCGGATATGGAATCCGGTCACCGCCGTGCCGGTTTCAGGTGCGACCAACGTCTATCAGCGTACGGAATTTCCTGTGAGCACCCACTGCAGCCCAGTAGCTGGCATCACTGGCGGACAAAACGCGAGTAGCCCTAACTGCGGTGACGTGATCCCCAACCCGAGTCCAATCGGCTTGACCCTTCTCGGGCTGTATCCGATGCCGAACCGGACGCCTTCCAATCCTCCTTTTACATCCAACAACTACCAGTACCAAGCCATCACAACCTTCCGCAAGTACACGACGGACGACCGCCTCGACTGGAAGCGCGGCCGGCACTCCGTCTATGGCACCGGCGGCCTTGACTGGGGCACCGAACTGATACCGCCTACCTTCGGCACCACGGGCACCGTGCAGGGATTCAACGCCGCGCCCGGCCAAACCACGGACCGGAATGTCTATGCCCAGGTCGGCGATACGATCTCGATGAGCCCAAGCTTCTTCCTGGACATCCGGTACGGCGGGACCCGAACCCATTCGACCCAATTCACAGGAAGGAATTCGGGATTCACGCAATACGGCGCCTTCGGCATCAACGCGGCCACACAGGCCCTCGCCGCGATAGTGGGAGCGGCCCCTGCTACGACTGTCGGCACCTGGACTACGCTCAACAACAATCAGTTCAACAACAAGGAAGAGCACGAGATCACCCACACGATTCAGGCCAGCGCGACCAAGATCAAGGGCACTCTGGAATTCAAGGCCGGATTCATGTATCACGTCATTCTTCCGAACTTCACCGACTTTGAAGAGGCGGGAGCCAACCTCGGCGGTTGCTGCGCAAACGATGTTGGAAACTACACCGATCACTACGTCAACGCCACCGGCCAAGCCGTCAACGGCGCGCCGTACAATGTATCGTCCCAGGAGAGCGGCGGCTATGCCGGCGCGCTGACCCTGGTGAACGAGGGCGTATGGTTCGTCCGGCCGGGAGCCAACCTGAAGCCGGCGTACGCGGCGAAGGACCTCGGGATATATACCCAGAACAACTGGAAGATCAAGCCGAACCTGACCCTGAACCTCGGCTTGCGCTGGGATCTGCAACCCGGCATAACCGAGCGGCAAAACCGCATGGCCGGCTACGACTTTACCGCGACGAACGCATTCGGAACCCTGGGCGCGATGGACTATCCAGGAACGAACGGCTACAGCCGCAACCTCTGGAACACGGAGTGGAATGACTGGCAGCCTGTGGTTGGCTTCAACTATCAGATCAAGCCTAACTTCGTCGTCCATGGAGGGTACCGGACCACCTACCTGCCGAGTAACACCGGTTACTTCGCCAGTCCGAACGACCTTGGCGAGGCAACCTGGGCGTCCGGGAATACGGGTGCACAGACCTACGGTTCAGCTCCCAACGGCGTGCCGACTGAGCAGATTACCGACGCTGCGCCGCTGGTGGCGGCGACCCTGGCAAACTACGCCGCGCCGCAGGCCTACGGAATCGCCGAGGCGTATTTCGATCGGCATCTCAAGAACCAGATCGAGAAGCAGGCCAGCCTCTTCCTGGAGAAGTCCTTCGGCCACAGCGGGCAGTGGTTTGCGTCTGCTGGATGGGCCGGCTCCTGGGAGAATCATCTGTCGACTCGAAACCTGCAGTTTCAGAACAACCAGACCATCCCGGCGGCGACTCTGTCGTCGTGGAGGGCGTTGGATATCGCCAACGGTGTCAGCTTGCAGCAGCAGGGTCTGCAGAAACCGAACACCTTCCAGCCGACAAATTGCGGCGTTGGGGGTGTGAAACCGCTTCCGTTCCAGGGAGTCTGGGCGGCCTGCACCGTACAGCAGCAGTACACGATGTTCCCCTATCCGCTTCTCCAGGGCGGCGGTCTGAACGGGTCACGCGGCTTCGCGCACTACAACTCGCTCCAGGCCAAGTTCGCACACACTGCGCACGGCCTGCATGCGGAGGCGAACTTTACATGGAGCAAGAGCCTCAGCTTCGTCACGACCGCGGTTGAAGATGGCCAGGGAGTGGATGCCACCGGTTCCATCTCCAACACGGACTTGTATAACAACCGGCTGAACCAGAACTATGACAACAGCGACCAGCCGCTTAATTTCAACTTCATCGCGGTCTATCAGTCTCCGTTTGGAAAGGGCGGATCGATGGCTCTGACCAGTAAGTGGGCGCAGGCGATTGCTGGCGGCTGGGAGGTCTCTGGCGTGTTGACCATGCACGATGGCTTCCCGCTCTTTGTCACCATGGGCAGCAACGGGATCACCAGCCGTGTGAACCGGATTCCGGGGGTCCCGGTGGTCCTGCCGGACTCCTTCCGGCGTGCGGCCGGCGGCTACCGTTACAACGGAACACAGAAGGTGACATTGCCTTGCGGCGTTATCGTCACACCAGGCAACCTCACGTCCTTGAAATACAACTTGTGCGCGTTCCAGGCGCCGACGGTCACGTCAGCCAAAGGGACCATTCTCGCCGACGAGTATTGGTACGGCACCAACCCCAATACATTCGGCGATATTCGCGGCCCCGGCTTGACCAGTGTTGATCTGACCCTTCGCCGCACGTTCCCATTGAACGAGCGGTTCAAGTTGGAGATCTCCGCTTTGGCGCAGAACTTTGCGAACCATCCGGAGTGGAACTCTCAGCCGAGCGCTGGTGCTGGCGGAACTGATACGGTCAACAACCCTGCCAACGGCCAGATTCCCGGTTATGGCAGCGGTACCTATGGCACCCAAGGCATGGGAACGTTCGATCCTCGGCAGATCCAACTGCAAGGCAGGATCACATTCTAGGATGAACCTGTCCTGAAGCGGCGGGCCTGATCTCTTGATCAGGCCCGCCATTATTTTTGCCGCTTTGCCTAATGAGTGGTTGAACCCAGCACGTGACAACTCACAACCTGGACGTCGCTTGCAGAGCCTGCCAATGTGCCCAGGTGAAGAAGCAACTGCACCGGAAGACCGGCGGAAGTCTTTGGCAGGTCGCAAGAGTTCGTCAGCGAGTCCCAGCGAGTGGGGTCGGTCACGAGTGAACCAGCCGCTTCCGTGCCTTCTCCGTTTGCTCCGGCAATCATCAGAATCTGTCCTGTATGCCCTGGGTTCTGGAAGAAACTGATGGTTGCGTAGGAATCCCCGGTACCGAATCCACCGGCCGAGGGTATATAGACGTTCTTTTCCCCTTTTCCAGGATGAACGTCCTGAATGAACTCCCGCTGCGTATGATCGTCAAACACAAAGCGAAAATCGAGCAACGGATCATACATCAAAGCCCATGGGTTCGATCTCGGACTCCCAAGAAGGACCAGATTTCCGTTCGTCTCCAGATCCTGGACACGAATATCGCGCGCGCCCTTCACCGCAGGCCGCGATTGATTTCGGGGCATCAAAGAAGCGATTCCGGCAATAATTTCGCCGTCGAATGTCGAAATCTTATTGCCCCGAAGAATATCCTTCATGAAGACAACTTCTTGAGCCGGCAGCGACGCGACATTTTGCGGCAAATAGTGCTGATTCGCGTAGTCAGAAAGCGTCACGCTCGTCTTTGCGATTCGTTGTATCTCCTCAATGTTCGGGTCGCTGGCAACGATGAGCACAGGACGTGCACCGGTAAACGTTGCCCCCCATGGGGAGCGGGATTGAACGTCCGTCGGAGACGAGCGTTTGCGTAACTCTGCACGGCTGAGAACAACTACGCAGATAAGCACAGCGCTACCCAGCAGGGAAAGAACCCAAAGGCGCCCCTTGATCTGCTTTTTCTGCGGTTGTTCCACGGCGGGCTTAGGAATGAGAACCGCGACTTCTTTACCTTCTTTTGCCGGTTCAGCCGCTGGTGCCTCAGAAAGTCCTACATGCGCTCGATGCGACGTATCGCGAATGAGCTCCGGGACATACCCGCCCGAAGGCAGCACAATCCGGAATTCGGAGGTGTGGCCATTTGCGCTGTAATGCTGCAGAAGTCTCTTCCGCACATCGCTGGCGGTCACCCGGACTACTGCGTCTTCCCCTGTGTCGTAAGAGGGCACCCGTCCAAACAGCTCAACCCCTATCACCCTCTCTTTCAGGGCATCCAGGTGGCCCAAAGCCGACTGATGGATTACATACTCTAAAAACTGCGCGCTTCGGTGGCTGCTCTTAAAGGCATCCCCCTTCGTCACCTCGTCTAAAGCTCGCTGCAAGAGGGCTTTACCTTCAGCCGTCCGTGCGATCTCGGAGATACTCCAGGTGCCAGTCGTCGGGTCGGAATGAACCGTTGCATTCATGATGGGTGCGCGACCGGGATTCTAGCACATCGAAGCGAGCACTCACCACAGTAGGCTGGCCCTGTGAATTCCTGCTCAGAAACGAGTGCCTTCCATGCGGGATTCGCCGGGACACCTGCACTAGTCCGACATCAACGTTTCCCGGCCTTCTCTCGGAGTCTTCGGCGGGTACGAAACGGTTAAGAGCACATGCGATACGGTTAAATGCCCCACAGCTAAGGGGCGTTTGGGTTAGTGTGATCCTGCGCCGGACACGAGGTACGAATGATCACGAAATCCAGTTTACTGATCGCAGTCATCGCTTTGGCTTGTATGGCTCCCGCGTTCGCTTCGGGCCCCGACTTCTATCCGGACATCAACGTTTCCGGCAGGAACCTCGATGGTTGGCATACTCTCGGGGGCGCCCAGTGGCACGCCGAAAACGGCGAGATCGTAGGCACGCCGGGCGCGAGCGGCGGATGGCTGGTCTTCGACAAGTCATATCAGGACATCAACTTCTATACGCAATATCGCTGCAGCGATGGTTGCGCCACAGGGCTGCTGATGCGCGTGGAAAAGACGCCCGACGGCGGCATGAAGGGGGTATTCGTATCCCTGGGCGACTCCACCAACGATTTGGAGAACGGGAACACGTATGACGTAACCCTCGACTCGCAGGGCAAGATTGTCAGCGCTACTCCGGAGCCGCGAGGCAGCGGTTTCGACCGCATCATTACTCCGTGGCCTCCCAAGCCGCCGCCACCGCGCGCAGCCGGCGGCAATCGGGGCGGCAACGGCGGTCCTCCTGCAGGCGGAGCACGTGGCGGGGCGGGAGGTGGCGTTCAACTGCCGGGTACTCGCGTTGATACCCGTTACCGGCCGAATGACTGGAACAGCTTTGAGATGCATTTTGACGCCAACACTGTCCGTGGCGGCCTCAACGGCGGCGGCGGCCGCATCTCCTTAGCTGCCGAGGGCTACGGGCCCATTGCGCTCTATATCGGTGGGACCGGAAAAGCGGAATTCAAGGACATTGCCGTCGGGGACCTTGGCCTGCAGGTGCGGCACCCGGAAGTGACCTCGTCCGACTTCAGCAAGCAGACTGTCAACGACTTCTACTATGGCTGGGGTCAGGCGGCCGCGGATTTCAATCACGATGGCCACCTGGATCTTGTCTCCGGTCCATTTCTCTTCTACGGGCCTGACTTCACAAAATTCAGAGAGGTCTTTCGCGGTGAAGCCACGGACCCCACGAACGATTTCGCGATGGAGTCCCACGAGGAGTTTGCGCGGGACTTTACAGGAGACGGTTGGGACGACTTGATTACCGTCAAATTTGGCGGCGGTCCCTGCGTCTATCTGTATGTCAATCCCAAGGGAGAAAACCACACCTGGAAGAAGTATCCAGTTGTTGACTCGGTGCAGAGCGAGCTCACGACTGTTGCCGACATCGAAGGGCCGGGCAAGCCTGCGCTGATCTTTTCCGGCGATGGATATGTTCGCTATGCAGAGCCGGACCCAGCCAATCCTACCGGTCCATGGACCGTCCACGACGTCTCGGAACGGGGCTACGGTTCGGGACACGGGATTGGCGCGGGCGACATCAACGGCGACGGCCGGCTCGATATCCTCGATCCTTACGGATGGTGGGAACAACCCGCTCCCGGAAGCACTCAAACAGCGTGGAAGTATCATCCCGTGGATTTCGGAGGCCGCAACGGGTCGGGTGGCGCCATCATGGCTGTATATGACGTGAACGGTGATGGCTTGAACGATGTTGTCACTTCACTGAATGCGCACGGCTGGGGCTTGGCATGGTTCGAGCAAAAGCGCGACGCCCAGGGCACCATTAGCTTCGTCAGGCACATGGTGATGGACGATTTCTCGACCAAGAACGCCGGAGACGTTACGTTCTCTGAGCTGCACGGCTCAGGGTATGCCGATATCAACGGCGACGGAATTCCCGATTTCATCACCGGGAAGCGGTGGTACTCCCATCTGGACAGCGGGATCGATCCAGATACGTTGGATTCTCCTGTCCTCTATTGGTACGAAACCGTCCGGGATCCGAAAGCACCAGGCGGCGCAAAGCTCGTTCCTCACCTCATCGACAACCGCAGCGGCGTCGGTAACACGGTCCTGGCGGTCGATCTGAACCACAGCGGCGTCCCGGATATTGTGACGGCCACCCGCTTCGGGACATTTATCTTCTGGAACAAGATGCATCCAAAGAAACCGACCCATGCCAGCACGAGTGTGAGAACAAGCGAGGCTAAACCTACTCGCGCGGAGTAGTCCGTAAGGAAGGTCGGAAACTTTGCTTGTTGCATGTAGACACTGTCGCACGAGGAACCAACGATGCTCAAAGGATCAATTTGGGCCCTTCTCCTACTGTTCCTGCTCCCCTCGCTGGGTCTGTCACAGGTTGCCACCGGGGTCATACCCGGCCGCGAGTGGCCAGCTACGAAGTTCACATTGGACCGAGGTCTGGAGTATACGCAAGTCGATGGCAGGAGCCTCCTCCTCGATGTGTACACACCCCACACTGAGTACCAGACTCCCGGTGACCACGCCGAAGCCCCGTTGCCGGTGATCGTCTGGGTTCACGGCGAAACAGGACAGTTTACCGGCAGGTATCCGACTCCAGTGGCAAGAATGGTCGGCAATGGCTATGTTGTTGCCAGCATCGACTACCGCTCCTCGGCCGAGGCAAGTCCCACCCAACAACTGGAGGATTGCCGGGCCGCGATCCGCTGGTTGCGGACAAACGCGGTCAAATACAATCTCGATGCAAACCGAATCGGTGTTTGGGGGATCTCGGAAGGCGGTCGCCTCGCCGCGTTGCTTGGTACGTCCGCGGGGTTGGAGCAACCAGACCCGGCCAGCCGCGTCCAGGCGGTGGTTGACTTCTCCGGAACAGCCGGCAACAAAGGCCTGGATCCGGTCTCTTATGCAGCCCACGATGACGCCCCAATCATGATTGTGCATGGGGATCTCGATAAGGTTGTGCCCTTGCGAGAAAGCCAGGCTCTGAATGCCGCGTTGCGCAAAGCAGGCGCCAATTCGACGCTCGAAGTCGTCAAGGGCGCCGGACACGATTTTAGACAACTTCACCAGGGCGATTCAGTCGAACACGTAGACGACTTTCTCGATCAGAATCTCAACGGCGGCAAGCATGTGAGGTTCTGGCTGGGCAAGATCGATCCCCCGGACGATGCCTGGGTGGACCCGATCACCGACGAGCCCGTAGGTACGCGATATGTGACATTTGCTGCGCCTTCGCTCGGGCCTGGCAGAATGGCCAGCTATCTGATCTACCTTCCGGCCGGCTATGACAAAACTCCTGCGAAACGCTACCCCGTGCTCTACTACTTTCACGGTGGCGGCGGCAGCCAGCGCGTGGGCGATATTTGGGTGCAGAAGCTGGACGCTGCAATCAAAGCGGGAGTTTGCCCACCGATGATTGCCGTTTTAGTCGAAGGTCTCCCGGGCGGGGGCTTCCTGGATTCGCCTGACGGCAAAACGCCGATCGAATCGGTCATTATCAAGGACCTGATCCCCCATATTGATGCCACCTATCGAACGATCCCACGGCGTGAATCGCGCGCTCTCGAGGGCCTGTCCATGGGCGGATCCGGCGCCTTCCATTTCGGATTCAAGTACCCCGAGATGTTCAGCATGATCTACGGCATGTGTGCCGGCGTTTCCGATCCCAACGCCGCCACAAGAGGGCGCGCGAGGACTGGTTACGAGCTTGCTAACAACCCCTTTATTCTTGCGGAGACGAACCTGGCTGCAATCAAGGGCCGCTTCAAGATCCGTTCCGTGGTAGGCACCGACGATTTCACTCTGGAGGTCAATAAAGCATTCGATGCCCGTCTCACCGCGTTGGGAATTCCGCACGAATTCAAGATCGTGCCGCATGTGTCTCACGGATACAAAGAGTATTACGAAATCCTCGACTTCAGCTTCTTCAAAACGATCGGCACCGCAATGTGAGTGACAAGGGCTGCGCATTGCGCGGACTGCCGTCAGCTCAATTTCAACTTGCCAATGATGTCCAGTCCCTTCTGCTCCGGATTGTTCCGGACTTCGCAGGGCGTGTTGAAGTAGATGTTCGAGCGGCTCTCAGCCGTGTAGGCAGGCCAGTGCGGCATGCCGCTGTGGTTCGGGTTGCCAGTCCTGGCAAAGCTTGTCCAGGCTGTGCTCATCTGCTTCGAAAGGGTGAATGCGCCTGGATCGCCCACGCTGTAATGGTCGCAGATCTCGGCGTTGTCGAACACAAACGAAATCTCAGCCGCGTGGAAGGGGCCGACGCGGTCGTCGAGCACAGGCGTGCGCCATGAATAGATGTAGGAGTAGGCAGGCGCCGCCCCCAGCGCGGCTTTGCGCTCTGCCTGCACAATTGCCGGGATGCGCCACTTTGCGGTGGCGATGACGGCATAAAGGGCAAAGGGCGACGATCCGGGATAGTCCTGCTTGTAGGCGGCAATGATCGCATCGGTGTCCTCGCCATAGAGTTTGTGGACCTCCTGAATCATCTCTTCGATTGTCATGGCGTTCGCATTGGGATGATCGAGTCCGTTCACGCTCTCATGCAGGTTGGTTCCGGTGATCAGGGGTACGTCGGCGGAGATTGCCGGGGCCGAGGGATCGAAGGGATGTGCGGGAAGCGAATGGCCGTCGACGGTCGGTCCCCATCCAGTTTCGCCGAAAGTGTCCCGCCGCGCTCCCTGGGGCCGCGGTGTCTTCCGCAGGGCATTGGTTGCCGCGGCGGAAAGCTTGTCTACAGGGACCTTCTGCAGGTCGCGGAGCTGCGATTTCGAAAGGCCGAGCTCGGTCAGCGTGTTCTCAGCCACCTGCTGCGAGTACTCCGGCGAGAGAGCGCGCACGAACGGACCGCTCTGAATGATCGCGCGATGGAAGAGACCCTTTGCCGAAGGCATCGCCAGCAGAACGGCTACCTTGCCGCCACCGCCTGACTGGCCGAAGATGGTGACATTGCCGGGGTCACCACCAAAGCGGGAGATGTTGGTGCGCACCCACTCAAGGACCGCCACCAGATCGAGCATGCCGACGTTGGCTGACATGGCGAAGTCGTCTCCGCCCAGGGCTTCGAGGTTGAGGTAGCCATAAGCGTTCAGGCGGTGATTGTGGTTGACCAGGACCACGCCGTGGTTGCGCGCGAGGCTTTCCCCTTCATAGGAGAGCAGGTCGTGGCCGCAGCCACCGGAGAATCCACCGCCGTGCATGAAGACCATCACCGGCCGCTTTCCGTTGCCGTTGATCTCCGGGGTCCAGACGTTGAGCCGGAGGCAGTCTTCTCCCGGCACCCAGATCGCGGAGCCACGGTGGAGCAGGAAGGCATCTTCATCGTTTGGCGCGAGATTCTTGCCATCGGTCACAAAGTGCTCTGAATCTTCCTGCGGGCAGATGCGGCCGTAGGCTAGCGTGTTGCGGATCCCCGCCCATGGCTCCGGTTTGGCCGCGGGCATAAAGCGGTTGGCGCCGGACGTTGAAGCCCCATAGGGCACACCCTTGAAAATGAACACCCCACTTCTTTCGAATCCCCGGATCTTTCCAGCGCTGGTTTCGACCACGGTCGCGGAATCGGAGGCGATAACTTTACTGCGCCCGCGGGCCGATCCGGATTGTGCTTCAGCGATGGGCGCCGCGATCTGGCTCGATGAAGCAATGGCCGCACCTGCCAGTCCCGCACAAGAGGCGGCAATGCCGCCCAGCACTCTTCTGCGCCCGGCGGAGACCAACTCGGGAGAGCCTTTGCATGGACCCGCATGGGATTGGTTATTCGATGGATTCACAGCTTCATCCTTTCTGAGGTTCGCCGAACCGTCAGGAGCGATCGGTCGTTGCACAACCACTACCATCAGGACGTTCGTGCTCCCATCTTCTGGGGCCCAATAGTCCTACACAGACGGCAGTTCCCAGCCCTTACGGTAGGTTCGCGGGAAGAGCTGGTTGGCTTCGTGGGAGTTGGTGAAGCGTTCGGCCTTGGCGTCGTAGAGCAGCTTTTGCCCTTTGAGTCGAATGGCGACATTGCCGAGCAGGCAGATCTGCGTGACGAGGCCGCCATAGGTCCAGTTACCCGAAGGCTGCTCGCCCGCCTTTGCCGCGTTGGCCCAATCGAGCCAATGGCTCTCGGGGCGCGGGAGGGTCTTTGCGGGACGAACGTATGACTTGTCGAGATCGTCGGGAACAAGCCACGCCTGCTTGATGGCTCCGGGATTGCTGCTATAGACGGGACCATAGACGATGGATCCCTTGCTGCCGAGGATGATGCCGCCGCCATCGGGGAGGGGGCGATTGGGATCCCAACCATCAGGCACCGGAGGCGTGAGATCGCCGAACCATGTGACGTGGACCGGGCCTCGCTTGCCATTGGCGGGAAACTCGTACTGCACTGTGGCAGTGCGCGGGAACATCTGGTTGTTGGTCGCCGGATCGTACTCTGCCTCCGTATCTGCAACGATGCTCGTGGGGCAACCGAGATCGAGAGACCAGACGACGGGATCGAAGAAGTGCGGGCCGTGATCGCCGAGGATACCGGTGCCGAAGTCGAGCCAGTTGCGCCAGCGGAGAGGGATGTACATGGGATTGTAGTTGCGATTCGGCGCGGGGCCGAGCCAGAGATCCCACTTGACCTCCGGTGGCACGGGCACAACATCGTTGATGTGCGCGATCTGGTCCTGCGCGGGGAGCCCCCCTGGGCGAGCCGCTCCATTGGGGCCGGGGCCGGCGTTCGGCGCGGAACCGGGCGCTGAAGCGCTGGCGCTGCGGTTGCCAGAGGTCGGGCGGCGGGCGCCTTGCTGGTAGATATGCACTTCCTTAATTTCGCCAATGGCGCCGTTCTGCACCCACTCGACGATACTGCGCACATCCTCAGAGGCGTGGCCCTGGAAGCCGGTCTGCGTAGCCTGATGGGGATATTTCTTCGCGGCCTTCATCATGGCGCGTACTTCATCGATATTGTGGGCAAGCGGTTTTTCGCAATAGACGTGCTTGCCGCGCTTCATGGCCGTCAGTGCTGCGACGGCATGGGTGTGGTCGGAACTGGAGACGACGACTGCGTCGATCTGTTTGTCCATCTCGTCGAGCATGACGCGCCAGTCGTCGTAGCGTTTCACGTCAGGATATTTCTGAATTGTGGCGGAGGCCATATCGTTGGCGCGCGAGCCGAGCTCGGCGGGCGTACGCCAATCCACGTCGCAGAGGCCGACGATGTTCTGGCTCGCCAGCATTCGGATGTTGGTCCATCCGGTGATGCCGATGCCGATGAACGCGATGTTGAGCTTGTCGCTCGGAGGCAATGCCCCGGCCCGCCCCAGAGCGCTGGAGGAGAGGATTGTGAATGCGCCAACCCTGGCGCCGCTCGAGAGCACTTCGCGCCTCGAGAACTGCTTGCCTTTAAGCATAGACTTCTCCAATTGGCGACGATTGCTCATGCTGAATTCCAGGAGGTTCGGAACCACCGGATTCAGGGGAGGAAGCAGGAGCGCCTGACTCCGCCCGTCATCCAGTGTGCTACGCAACTTTAGTTCATGTTGCGCTGTTCGCAAGTCGAATTGCATATTACGCTATGACGTATGACGGATGGAAGGCGATAAAAGTTGATGCAGACAGGCCGGCAAAGGCAAATTCGCGGAAGATTTGTCGTATCGCGCCAGAATTTGCGGACGACCGCTTGACGGATGCTCCTCGACTGGTATACTTTCGCACGTGTCTATCACGCAATGAGTATTGCGCATTGTGCAATCTTGACATGTAACTTCTTCCCGAAAAGTTCAGAACCGGGCAAGGCATGTGGGTTGCGGAGTAGGTGGATTGTCATTCAACCGGGAAAGGCTTCGAACCGGATTGCACGTTGACGGCGGCGCTGCAGATTTCCCTGGACGAGAGGAATAGGGATGAACGTTCGAACCTTGGTTTGGATCAGCCTGCTCGCCGCTGTGGGATGCCCTGTGGTGTATGGGCAAACCGACTGGCCCAACTTCAGTCACGATGCCGGCGGCTCGCGCTTTTCGCCGCTGCAGCAGATCAACGCGACCAACGTTTCCAAGCTGAAGCTTCTGTGGACATTCGATTCGACTGCGCCTCTGACCGATGCGCAGGTCGCAAGTGAGTCCAGACGCCGGCCGCAGGCGGGCGCTGCGCGGAACCAGCCGCCGGGCGCAGCGAATCCGTCGGGTGCGCCATCGGCACCGGACGCTGCAGGAGCGCAGGCCGCAGGTGCGCAGAACGCGGCGGGTCTATCTCCGCTTGTTCCAGGGGCGGCCGCGCAGGGTGAAGGCGCAGCGCGACCCGCGCCGGCGCGTACTCGGGTGCGCACATCCAAAACCACGCCGCTTGTGGTGGGCAACACGATGTATCTTTCCACGCCGTACAACCGGCTGGTGGCGCTCAACTCGGACACGGGCAGCAAGCTCTGGGAGTTCTTGCTGCCGTCTTCTCCGTCGTCGCGCGGAATATCGTATTGGCCGGGTGATGGAAAGCACGATCCGCAAGTTTTTGTCGGAACCAACGACGGCCACCTGATCGCGGTCGATGCCAAGACGGGCACTGCGGTCTCGGGCTTCGGAACTAAGGGCGTTCTGGACGTGAAGCCTGGAGTCGCAGACAATTTTCCGGATAATCACTACGGAATCTCTTCACCGCCGGCGATCTACAAGAATCTTGTGATCACAGGATGCCAGTTGCAGGAGATGCCATCGAAGGGTCCTTCTGGCGATGTTCGCGCATGGGATGTTTTAACAGGCAAACTTGTGTGGACGTTCCACACGATGCCGCGTCCCGGAGAACTGAATCATAATGTGTGGCAGGAGGACCAATGGCAGGGCCGCGGCGGATTGAACGCCTGGGGCATCATTACAGTCGATGCAAAGAACGGTATGGTGTTTATCCCTGTGGGAACGCCGACTACGGACTTCTACGGCGGCGACCGCCACGGATCGAATCTGTACGGCTCGTCAGTCGTAGCAGTGGATGCTGCGACGGGAAAACTGAAGTGGTACTTTCAGACCGTTCACCATGACAACTGGGATTATGACGACACCGCTGCGCCAGTGTTGATCACGGTAAAGCAGCATGGCAAGGATGTTCCCGCAGTCGCAGAAGTGACGAAAGAGGGCCTGCTCTTCATCCTGAACCGCTTCACCGGAAAGCCGATCTACGACGTGGTAGAGCAGCCAGTGGCGCTTGACAACATTCCCCCAGGAGACGATCCCTCGCCGACACAGCCCATCCCTGTGAAGCCGCCGCCGTTGACACGCGTCTCCTTCGCGCCGGACGAACTTGCGAAGCTGACACCCGAACACGATAAAGCCTGCAAGGATCTGCTCTCGCTGGAAGGTGGCGTTATGACCGGCGGGCCTTTTGCCGAGTATGGACCCAAGCTGCGTGTGATCTTCCCGGGCTGGACTGGCGGCAGCAACTGGTGGGGCATGGCATACGATCCGACGCTGGGTTATCTCTTCATCAATACCAAGGCCGATGGAATGCTCAACAAGCTTGCAAAGACGCAGGCCGACGGTTATTTCGGAGAAGACTTCACGTATGAGCGCGTTGGCCCTGACAAGCCCCCGCCCGGCAACAACGGAATGTTCCAGATCGGGCCGTGGCCTTGCGAGGCCCCGCCGTGGGGAGAATTCATGGCGGTAAACGTAAACACCGGCGATATCGCTTGGCGCGTTCCGATTGGCTCGTTCCCCGAACTTGATGCGCTGGGCATCCCGACCACAGGACGCGGCAACGCCGGTGGATCTTCCGCGACCGCCGGCGGCGTGGTGTTCATTGCGGCGACGGACGATCACAAGTTCCGAGCGTTCGATTCGAAGACGGGAAAGGTTCTGTGGGAAACGTCGCTCAACTCTCCGGGATACTGCGTGCCGATCATCTATAAGGGAAAAGACGGGAAGGAATACGTCGCCGTGATGTCAAACGGGTCAGGCGGCAGACAAGCGGCGCCCGCACTTCTCTATGTCTTCGGATTGTAGCTTCGGTCGATTGGCGCCGCCGGAATGACTGGGCTTAGGACGCATTATAAGCATGCGCACAAAAAGCCAGCCGCTTTGGGAGCAGAAGAATGGACTCGCCCATACCGAACAACCTCGTAGAACCGCAGAGTGATCTCCCTGATTCGTCTTTGCGCACTCGCCGCAACCTATTATCCATCGGAGCAGCCGGGCTGACGGGGTTCCTGGGAGCTCCTTCGACGTCGGCAGCCGGCAAGACGCCGCCGTCGGCCTATGATACGAGTGTCAAGAGCTTCGGCGCACGCGGAGACGGGACCACCGACGAGACAGCCGCATTTCAGCGTGCGCTTGATTCCGCACATAGCGCAGGCGGCGGCATCGTCTACGCATCCCCCGGACACTATCTGTTTCGTGGCGTTCTCAGTATTCCTGATGGAGTCACCTTGCGCGGATCCTACGGTTGCGTGCCTTCGCACACAGGATTTCGCGATCGCACGCAACCCAAGCCGGGAGACGATGGCACTGCGCTGCTTGCAACCGCCGGACGGGGCAAGGAAGACGGAGAGCCGTTCATCACGGTGAACACGAACAGCTCCGTTGCCGGCTTGACGATCTATTACCCGGAGCAAGTAACCGATGCGGCGCCGATCGCCTATCCGTGGACGATCGCCATGCGGGGCAAGAATTCCGCCGCGTTCGATCTGGAACTGCTCAACCCTTACCAGGGAATCGACGCCAGCCGCAATGAACGCCACAATGTAAGGAACATCTGCGGCCAACCTCTGCGGCGCGGAATCTGGGTCGACGCGATCTATGACATCGGCCGCATCGAGAACGTTCACTTCAATCCCTGGTGGACTGGACGCGGTCCTCTCTATGACTGGCAGACACAGAACGGAGAGGCGTTCATCTTCGGCCGTGCGGACTGGGAGTATGTCCTGAACACCTTCTGCTTCGGATATCACGTGGGCTACAAATTCGTGCACTCCGGAACCGGTGAATGCAATGGAAACTTCCTCGGAATTGGCGCGGACGATTGCAACCGCGCCGTGCTGGTGGAGCAGAGCGCGCCCTATGGACTGCTGATTACGAACGGGGAATTCACTTCATTCCACGGCGACGATCCCACCATGGTTGAGGTGCTGGAAACCAACAGGGGAGTGGTGCGCTTCAGCAACAGCGCGTTCTGGGGCCCGTGCAACCAGGTTGCGAAGATCGCCGGACGAGGCGTCGTCGGCTTCACCGACTGCACCTTTGTGCAGTGGCGCAAGGACCGCGCCGCGATTCAGGCCTCAGCGGGCAGCATTCTGGTCCGCGGCTGCGACTTCAGGCAGAACCAGCCGCACATATCTCTTGGCGGCGGCGTGGATCGCGCGGTCATCACAGGCAACCTCTTCACCGGTCCTGCCCAGATTCAGAACTCAACTACCAAAGATGTGCAGATCGGATTGAACGCCGCAGTATAGTGCTGATGGAGGACAGCATCCGCGATGGCAACTACGAATTTTGAGCCAGCGACGCTAGCCCATTGATGGCGTTTGTAATCGTCGCAACCACCCGATCCCGCTCAATTCCGATAAGAGGAAGTCGCGGGGAGCGGGTCCATTCGGGCGCTCCGTAGACGAGGTTTTCAGCAAGCTTTATATATTGGACGAGCTTGACGTGGGTGTCGAGATGAAAAGACGGTGTGAGGATCCGGTAAAGCACTCGGGCTTCTGAGTACTGCTCCTGGACGCATAGGCTGAACAGCCTTACGCACTCTTTAGGCCAGACGTTGGTCATTCCAGATACCCAGCCGGTAACCCCCAGAGACACGCTCTCAACGATCAGATCATCCACACCGCAGAAGACACTGAATCTCGCACCGACAGCGACCGCGATGTCCGTCACCCTACGAATATCGCCGCTCTCTTCCTTCACGCACACGATCTCCTCCGTTCCGGCAAGTGCCTCCAGGACGTCAGGCGTGACGTCGACTCCATACGCAATCGGGTTGTTATAGATCATGATGGGAAGTGACGAAGCGGAAGCGATTTGCTGATACCAGACGGTCGTCTCACGGGGATCGGTTTTGTAGCCAAGGCTTGGGAAGACCATAAGGCCCTGGGCGCCGAATTGTTTATAGTTCTTCGCGTTTGCCTTTGCGTTCTCAATCGTAGTTTCGGCCAGACCGGAGAGGACGGGTACACGTCCGCTAGCGGCCTCAACCGCGCATCGGATCACTGTCTCCCGTTCTGCGATGCTCAGAGATGCGTTTTCACCGAGCATCGGCAACATGATGACACCAGAAACACCATTTCCGATCAGTCGGTCAACGCTGCGCTGGGTCGCCGGCACATCGATCCGGCCTGACTGGTCCATTTTCGTCGTAACAGCCGGAAAGACACCCTGCCACTCGCTCATTTTTGTACCTCACGATGTTTCTTTTTTTGGAATTGGATACAATCTACAACACGCTTGCGACTACAATCAAATCTCACTGGAGAGGTTGTTGGATACTCATCTTTCTCCAATTGCCTCGTTCGAGGCTCCGTACACCTCCGGTCAGGTGAAGGCGATGAAGGTAAGCAGTTCGGGCGCAAAGAATCACCGTATTCAGCGGCAAAGTGTTCCCGAAAGCCTGCGGGAATCTCTCCAGGAACGGATATTGAATGGCGAGTTCAGGGAAGGCGACGCGCTGATCCAGGACGCGATCGCGGAGGAGTACGACACGAGTCGAATGCCGGTGCGGGAGGCACTTCGACAATTAGAGGCGACCGGACTGGTTTCCATGCGAACCCACAAGGGGGCGACGGTAACCAGTATTCCAACAGAGCAAATTGGGGAGCTGTTTGATCTGCGTGTGATCCTTGAATGTGACGTGTTAACAAGGGCTATCGACCGAATCACCGACAAAGATATTGCAGATGCAAGGTCGATTCTCGATAACCTGGAACGCTCGTATCAACAACGGGACGCAGCAAGCTGGGGCAAGTTGAACTGGACCTTTCATCGACGGCTCTATCTCTCAGCGGAACGAGTGCAGACGCTGTGTATCCTGCAGAACATTCATCTCCAGACCGAACGATATGTAAGGCTTCATCTCCTGATGACCGCGGGTTTTGCAAAAGCCGACAGTGAGCATCGCGAACTTTTGCGGCTCTTCGCCTTGCGCGAAACTGAAAAGGCGGTGTCCTTGCTCAAAGGGCACATCCAACGAGCCGCTCGAGAATTGCTGGTGGGTCTGCGGCACCACCGCTCGATGAGTTAAGCGGTAGCTAGGCCCTAAACTGTATCCAATCGTCCGTATCCTTACCGAATTGATGTCTAGCATCAAACTCGGGCCAATGCAGTTCGATGCAACTCGAACAAACGATGTTGGAATTGTTAGCGCATTCGGAGAAGATGATGCGACAAAGACAAGTGATTACTGTTATCGGCGCTCACGCAGAGGGGGAGATCGGGCGCGTAATCACCGGAGGCGTCCTGGCCCCAGCCGCCGCCTCCATGTTCGAGCGACAACAGCTGGTCCAGCGCGACCAGGACTGGCTCCGAGGCATGCTCCTGTCAGACCCGCGCGGAAGTGTGAACAGTGCCGTCAATCTCGTCACGCCGGCAATTTCCAGGGAAGCCGACTTCGGAATGATCGTCATTGAATCGGACTTCTACCCGCCTATGTCCGGCTCAAACCTCATGTGCACCGTCACCGTGGTGCTCGAAACAGGCATGATCCCAATGACCGAGCCTTTTACCCATGTCTGCGTTGATACGCCAGCGGGCTTGGTGCGTGTCGTTGCACAGTGCAATGGAGGGAAATGCAGACGAGTTTCTTTTGATAACGTGCCGTCCTTCGTACTTCACACGCAGAAGTCCGTAGAAGTACCCGGTCTTGGCGTGATGGCCGTAGATGTAGCGTACGGCGGCATGATGTATGTCATCGTTTCGGCTAGCGAACTCGGGTTTAAGCTCGAACGCAACGAGGCGCGTTCTCTTGTAGAGACAGGTGAACGCATAAAACTTGCGGCTGCCGAACAACTCCCTTCCGTGCATCCCAATAACCCCGGCATTCACACGATCAATCAGACCCTCTTTGCAGGCCCCATAATGCTTGAGGAAGGCGTAAAAAGGTCAAAGAACGCCGTGGTCGTTTCACCTGGCCGAATCGACCGTAGTCCCTGTGGAACGGGGAGCGCCGCGCGAATGGCGTTAATGCATGCACGGGGTGAGCTTGCGGTCGGCGAAGCTTTTCAACATTGCTCGCTCCTTGATACGGAGTTCACGTGTTCGATCGTCTCAGCCACCAGCGTTGGAGAGATTCCTGCCGTCGTTACGAACATTGGAGGCAGGGCGTGGCTGACCGGGATCTCTCATTACGGGACCGATCCCGAAGATCCCTTTCCTCAGGGCTATCGGTTGAATGACACCTGGTTCTCACTCTAAGGGCTTTCTACAGGAGGAGATCTTATTCCCTGCCATGGGGTGGTCCGCGAACCACTAGCGCATTGGGGTGGTGATCTAATGCTCGACTTGGCGGGTCATGCCGTAGATTGTCTTTTGCACATGCATAATGCGTCCTAACGCCCGATGACTGTCGAACTGTCTGGGATCTACACCGCTCAAAAGGCGAGGCCAGCGTGCTAGGAAGTTGCGGAGTAGCCCCCTTGGAAGACGGATTGTCTGGTGAGTTTTCGAGTTTTCGGACGATGAAGAGGTGTTGACACGAATGTATTTTGTGTGAATATAATTCATTTCACTCTTTACCGGCCCGACCGCCATCGATTCGCTAATTTCTCACTCGAGGTCACGACATGGCTTTGAAGTTCCGCAAGCTACGCCTTCCCCTGGTAGCGCTCTTCGTCCTAGCGTGCCTCCCGTACTGCCAACTCCAGGCGCAGGTGACTGGAGCTACCGTGAACGGCAACGTCTCCGACCCACAGGGAAATGTAGTGGTGGGCGCCAAGGTGACGCTGACCAACATAGGGCAGGGAACGGCACGCTCCGTCGACACAAACAAGAGCGGTGATTACTCGGTTCCAAACGTTACACCGGGCAGTTACCAACTCGAGGTGGCATCACCGGGTTTCAGGACCGAGGTGCGCAACGACGTGAACCTGACGGTCGGCGACGTGCAGAGCATCAATATACGGCTTTCCGTGGGTGTAGAGACCGAGACGATTCAGGTCGAGAGTCTGCCTTCTGAAGTGGAATTGGGTAATTCCGCGCTGAGTGCGGTGGTCATGGGCGAAACGGCCCGTGAGCTGCCGTTGAATGGGCGCGATTGGACGCAGTTGGCCGCACTCGAGCCGGGAACGGTGACGGTGCGCAGCCAGCCGGACGCTTCGAACCCAAGCAGTCGCGGCAACCGTGGCTTTGGCCAGCAACTCAGCATCGCTGGCGCTCGTCCGCAGTTGAACAGCTATCGCATCGACGGAATTATCGCCAATGATTACGCAAACTCGACGCCGGGGAGCACGATCGGCCTGAGCCTTGGTACAGATGCGATTGGCGAGTTCTCCGTCGTGTCGAGCAACAACTCGGCCTCCTACGGAATTACGGGCGGCGGCGTGATCAACGCCGTCACTCGCGCTGGTACGAACGCTGTGCATGGCTCGGTGTACGAGTTTGTCCGCAACGATTTCTTCGACGCTGAAGGTTATTTTGATCCCAGCAAACTGCCTTTCCGTCGCAATCAATTTGGTGCCACGTTGGGCGGTCCAGTATTCAAGAATCGCACGTTTCTGTTTGGCAACTATGAAGGTCTGCGCAATGTGTTGACGACCACGTCATCGCCAACGGTTCCTACCGCTACAGCGAAGGCCGGGACGTTTGGCGGCAAGACGTACACCGTCGATCCAAGCGTCAAGCCCTACCTCGCCTTCTGGCACGATCCGAATACAAGTATTGGCGTGGACTCCGGCATCTACAAATTTGCAAGCAAGGCGATCACACCCGAGGATTTCTTCACGATTCGAGCTGACGAGACTTTTTCACCGAAAGACTCGATGTATGTGACGTATCTGTACGACAACGGCACGACCACGCAGCCGGACGTGCTGAACGTAAACCTGCAGCAGAACGCGACGCGCCGGCAGCTCGTTTCTGTATCAGAGAATCACATTATCTCGGCGAATTTTTATAATGCGCTGCGCCTGGGCGCCGATCGCGAAGCGGCCAGCACGTTGGCGAAGCTGCCCGGAGCCAATCCTGTAGGTACTGACACGTCGCTGGGGCCGCTAGCCGGCTTGGACGCTCCGTTGGTCGCCCCAGGCAGCGGATTCACGGGTACGGCGGGAGGTGTGGTGGGAGGGTCGCGCTACACGTACGGATTTACGACGCCGCAACTCTCCGACGATGCGTTCTTCACGAGAGGCGCGCATTCGTTGCGTTTTGGTTTCTTCGGGATTCGATTGATGAACAATGAACTGGCCTCCACCTATCGTTACGGCAACTTCACGTTCAGTTCGTGGCCCAACTTCCTGCAGAACGTTCCCGCTACGGTGAACGTGCAAGTGGGCTTTCCGGAGCCGATCGACTTGCGTCAATGGGCGTTCGGAGGATATGCGGAAGATGCCTGGAAGATCACTCCAACGCTGTCAATTACAGTAGGTCTGCGATATGAGTTTGCCAGTGTCCCAACGGAGACGCAGAACCGGCTGGTCAACCTGCGCGAAGTCAGCTCGACTACCATCAATACCGGGTCTCCGCTATTTACCAACCCCACAAAGCGGAACTTCGAGCCGCGCGTAGGTCTTTCGTATAGCCCGGCATTCTCCGGCGGCAAGACAATCTTCAGCGGAGGCTATGGTATCTACGATGTGCTGCCCCTGCTCTACGAGTTCAATCTGCAACTATCGCAGGTAGGACCATTTCAGCAGAACTTCACAACAAGCAAGCCGGCGGCTGGACCTTTCCCCAGTGCGGCGGTGCAGGGTGTGGTGAACGGCGGTGGAACGAGTCTGCCGAACGAGGCATATATCGAGTACAACGCTCCACGTAATTACGTTCAGCAGTACAACGCAACAATACAGCAACAGTTCGCGGGGCACTTGAATCTGAAAGTTGGATACGTTGGTTCGCATGGTGTTCACATGGACTTCTACACCTCGGACGCAAATGTTCCGGCACCGTTGATCAATACAAGGAGCAGTCTGGAGTTCCCGTGCTTGACCGCTGCGACGAAGGATGCGAACGGAAACGTCCTGACTTGCAAGACCGCGTCGGCGACGAAGCTGAACCCGGCCGTCGGCCAGATCCTGGGCAGCGGATGGTTTGCCGGTTCGACGTACAACGGTCTGCTCCTCGAAGTGAAACAGACGTACTCGAGTTTCCAGTGGCAGACATCCTTCACGTGGGAGAAGAGCCTGGATTCAAGCTCGTCAGTAACATCGGGCACTCCCTTTAGCAACTCTCTGAACCAATACCTGTTCCACGGGCTGAAAGGGCCGTCGGACTACAATCTGCCGCGAGTGTTCGTGAGCAGCGGTTTATGGAAGCTGCCGCGGGCCGTGAAGTCGGAAAGCGGCTTAAGCTATGTACTCAACAATTGGCAGCTTGGCGGGATCTATCAGGTTTCAGACGGAGCGCCGTTCTCTGTGACGATTACGGGCGATACCCTCGGGCTTGGCAACTCGACTCCACTGAACATGCCGAATCGACTGACTGGACCAGGATGCACAGGCAATCCCGTGAACCCGGGCAACCGGGTGAACTACATCAAGAACGAGTGCTTTGCCACCGCGCAAAGCAACCTGCCGAACGCGACGATTTTCGGGAACTCTGGCCGTAACCAGCTGCGGGGACCGGCGTACCAGGAGACGGACATCTCGCTGGTGAAGAACCTGGTGGTGCCGAAACTGGGGGATACCCGCCGGTTGGAAATGCGTGCGGACGCGTTTAACATCGCAAATCATCCGAACCTGGCTCCGCCATATACGAATGCGGGCTTTGGCGTGACTGCCACTGGAACATTGAACACAGCCTATCACGGGCAGGCGGGCGCAACGTCGGTAGGGCAGATCATAACGGCTGCACCACCTCGCCAGATCCAGATATCCGCAAAACTCATCTTCTAGTACATGGGACATCTGCGAATGTCGGCAGGCCGGGGTCGCTTCCAGGGACGTGCAGCAATGAGGTTCCTCCGATGGACGGACATTGCGCTGCTTTCCTTGCCCTTGCTGCTGTCGCTGTGTCCAGCGAGGTGCGATGCGCAGGCTGCACCGGAGATTCTCTCGAAGGCCGCCCGTGACGATGTGTTTGCGCGTGGGGCGGTGTCTTTTCCCGGCGGGATCGTGGGGTTTCACGGAATTGAGTTTGCAAACCTCGTCGGCTATCGGCCGATCGAGCTGGATATGTATAGGAGCGAGCAGCCGGGGCCGAAGCGGCCGCTCGTCATCTGGGTCCACGGCGGCGGTTGGAGTCGCGGCGACGCGCGGGTATCGGGCGCCTACAAGGATTGGCCGGCGGTCCTGGCATCGCTTGCGGCACGCGGCTATGTGGTGGCCGCGATCGACTACCGCCTGAGCAGCGAGGCGCCGTTTCCGGCTGCAATTCAGGATGTGAAGGCGGCGATTCGCTTTGTTCGCGCTCATGCGGACCAGTATGGGATCGATTCGCAGCATGTGTTTGTCTGGGGTGGGTCGGCCGGCGCGCAATTGGCCGTACTGGCTGCGACGACGTGCGGCGTCGCAGAATTTGAGCCCCAACCTTCGACCGGGCGGCTCTCCCACGCGGAGATGGCAAATGCGAAGTCGGACGATCCAACGGTTTCTGACTGTGTGCAGGGTGCGGTCGGATGGTACGGAGTCTACGATCTGACGATTGTCGACCAGGCGATGGTGGAGACTTATCTGCACTGCATAAAGGGTGGCTGTGCGAGTTCCATGCGCAGAGCCGATCCGCGCACGTATGTGAATGCGAGCACTCCGCCTATGTTCCTTCTTCATGGTACGGCGGACACGACGGCTCCGCCACACGAGATGACCGAAATGGAAGAAGCGCTGCAGCGCGCGGGTGTCCCGGTGAAGACGCTATGGCTGAAAGGGGCGAACCACGGTTGGCTGGGCGCTACGCCCGACGCTACGCGCGCTGCCAGCCTGAAGGCGTTGGACGAAACATTTGCGTACTTCGATTCGATCGCAAAGCCGGCAAAACAATAGCTATTACTGTAGCCCGACGTCCCAAAAGCGTTGTTCGTTAGCAACCCAGCCCTTGTACCCCACAACGTTCGTGCGTGTCGCAGCAATGCGCGACGAGTTGTAAAAAACGATTGCAGGAACATCGCGGCGGAACAGGCGGTCGAGTTCGTCAAAAATAGGCTGGCGTACGGCCGGGTCGTTGGTTTGCAGGGACTTCGCGAGCAACTCGCGTGCCTCCGGCGTGTCCCACACCTTGCGCGGTTCGGTGGCTTTGTCTCCGATGAAGGTGGCGAAGTTGTATGAGGGGTCAAGGCGCGCCGAGAAGCCGAACGCCATCATCTGGTAGTTGCCCGGTGCATAGCGTTGCAGCTGTCCCGCCCAGTCCAGCGTTTCGATTTCCAAATTGATGCCCGCGGGTTGCACCATGGCCTGGACCAGAACGGCCGCGTCGAAGTCTTGGGGGTAGCGCCGGTTCGTAATGATCGTGATTAGCTGACCACGATACGTCGATGCCTTTACAAGTTCCCGGGCCCGAGCGATATCTGGCTTGAGGATAACCGCCTCCGTAGCTTTGTAGTAGGGGCTGACGCTGGGAACGGGCGAGTTGTTGGGGCGCGCAGTGCCGTGGGTAGCGACGCGTGTGAGCCCTTCCGTATCGATGCAAAGAGCGATCGCCTGGCGCAATCGAACGTCCCGCAACACGGGATCGTTGGTCTGGAGGAGCAGGACATAGTTGTCCATCGCCGTCGTCAGCTCGATACGGATACCCGGCTTGCCCCGAAGGCTGTCGAGTTCCGAAGCGTCGATGTTGTCCATGACGTCGATGCTGCCCCGCAGTAGCGCCACGCGCGCCGCGGACGAGTCGGGAATGATAAGGAAGCGTAGTTCATCGACCAGCGCGTGCTTACCGCCGATATTGCCGTCACGTGGCCCGGGAAGGGAGGAATACTGTGGGAAACGCAGCAACTGGATATATTGGTTTCGCTTCCACGTGCCAAACATGAATGGACCAGTGCCGATGGGCGCGCGAAATTTTCCGTCTGGACCTACCGAATCCGGATGCATGATGCCGGTGTTACCGCACTCCGCTCGTGCGATGGTCTGCAGAAAAAGCGCGGCGGGCTTTCCCAGATGGACCACTACGGTGTGCGGATCGGGCGTGTCGACGGCCACAATTGGCGTCGACCCGTCGCGGCCAACGTACGCATCGCAACGCCAATGCGTGGCGGGATCGAGATAGTGCTGAAATGACCAGCGCACGTCTGACGACGTGAGCGGCGCTCCGTTGTGAAAGTGAACGTCCGGACGCAGTTTGAAGGTGAAGGTTTTGGCGTTATCCGTGACTGTCCACTGGCTTGCAAGCATGGGGCCGATGGAACCGTCCTCCCGCGAGCCAACCAGGCCTTCGACAATGTTGAGCAATACGCTGTCTGTGTTGTCGTCGCGCAGGGTCCCGGGATCAAGAGACATGATGTCGGAGTTCAGCCGGGCACGCAGGACTTTCTGGCCGTACGCAAGCGGAAAGAATATTGACCAGGTGCAGAGCAACGCCGCCGCGCCCCACAGCCGACTGTGGAGAGTGGTAACACTTTCAGAGGTGGACAAGTTGCTACGTCTCACTTGCTCTCTTTCGTCGGGTAGGTGGTGGGGTGCGTCGAAGGCTCCCAAACGTCGCTTGAGGTGGCGACAAGCTCCTTCATGTTGGACCAGGTACGCCGTCCTGGGACGGTCTTGCCGCCTGCCAGTACGGTGCGCGCGTAAGCAATCATCCTTTCGACGGTACGCTGTTGCTCCGACTGTGGCCAGGTTTCAAACGCATGCGGTCCACGCACCACGACAAGGTCTTTGGGGCCGTTGACGCGACTGTAGGAGTCGATCGAGCCTTCAAGTCCGTCCGCGTAACACCACAGGCCACGCGCGATAAAGACGCTGGGCCATTTGTGAATGCCTGCGAGTGTGGCGGAACTGGGAAAAAAGACAATGTTGTGTTCAATCTCGATTCCGCCGATAAAAAGCCCGCGGTCGCGCCCGGGGCCGCGCCCGTCGTCCTTGGGCGACGTCTCCGCAGGCAGATAGCCAGCACCGCTGGAGAACTCGGCAATAAGGATGGCGCCTTTAATGTTGGGATCCTGGCGGGGCGGCCCGCACTTAATTTCGGGCAAATCGTAGCTGCAGTCCTTGTCGAAGTTGATCGTCATGGCCCAGGAACTGGCCATGGTGCCACGGGAGGAGCCGAGGAGAAAGGCCGGCATCCCGGCATCCGAGGGGCTGCCGTGTACGGCTTCGGCGGCTTCACGGCCGAGCAGCAATTTCCCGTTTGGGGTCAGGGTGCGCATGCCTTTGCCTGAACGCAGGCTGGCGATGATGTCAAGCAGATCGTGGCCTTGCTGAATGGTATTTGTCTCGCCTATACCGCTGGAGATGCCGATACCGCGACGGTCGAACTCCAGCACATCAAAGCCTGCTTGATGCAGGTCGTGCACGACGCCGCGCCAGGCGGCCATTCCCTTCACGCCGGTGGTCGCGTTCGGGTAGTCGTCGTTGGGAACCGTGGCTCCTGTGGCGGGGTCTTTCTGGTAATCCGCATCGGCTGGATCGTCGATCGCGGTGACCCGATCTCCGCCACCGCCACTGATCGTGACAAGCGTGCGCACCTTGTGGCCCTTTCCGTCATCCACCCCGGCGCCTTGGATATACCACCCACGCAACTTCACGTCCGTATCGACATGCAGGTGCAGCCGCTCATACGCCTCAGCAGGCGCGTTGAATTCAACGATGTAAGTCTGCGCATCATCGGCCGCGATAGGCTCGTGATACGGGGCGCGTGCAAAATATGACGGCCTGCGTATGGTCGCAAGGTCCGTGGCATCCCCCTTTTCCTCGATCTTTCCCAGAAGGAAACGCTTATGCGGGTCCTTGATGCTTTGCTCGCGATTAGGCGGGTGCCTTGCAATCACCTGAGCGTAGACACGGTCGTAGCAGGGCTTGTCTTTCTTACATTCTTCCCACTTTGCCCGCAGCTTGGTGTCCGTAAACTCATCCACGTAGAAGTCGCCAGTGTAACCAGCCGGCGGCTTGAACCGCGCTGAGGTGAAAGGTATGCAGGTTGCCGGTCCTGCAGAAGTGGGCAGCAGATAGCCCGGCAGGACAGCGTCACGATCATAGCCGACGGGGGCCTTGCACTCGGGGGCAGGTATGGGAGGGCGCGAGATGGCGATACCGTCGTGCGTCGGTGTGACCTGCGACCAGGCGGCGGTCGTCGCTAACAGCAGCACAGCAGAGAATCGGAGACTGCAGAGATGCCAGCACGACGGAGATTGCTTCATGAGGGTCCCTCGAGATATTCAGCTTGGTTGAGAAGAATGATTGCTTTTTATCTGCAGAAAAGACAATATAGCAGAGTAGCAGGGAATTAGTGCAGCTCAAAAAGAACGTGCCCTCCCGTTCGAAATGCCTGCAGGACTGTATCGCGATGAAACAAAGACGAATATTGGCAACATACATGCGGGGCGGGACCAGCAAGGGAGTGTTCTTTCGACGCTCCGACCTGCCGCACACCCCTTTTGAGAGAGATCGCGTGCTGCTGCGTGCAATCGGCAGCCCCGACCCCTACCGGCAGCACATCGATGGTATGGGTGGGGCCACCTCGAGCACCAGCAAAGTGGTCGTGGTCTGGCCTTCGTCAGAGCCAGACTGTGACGTGGAATACGACTTCGGCCAGGTTGCGGTGGACAAACCGGTAATCGATTGGTCAGGGAACTGCGGCAATCTGACTTCGGCAGTCGGCCCTTTCGCGATCACCCAGGGCATGATCCAGGTACCAAGACACGGGATAGCCCAGGTGCATTTGCACAATCGCGGGATGGATGCGCGGATCGACGCGTACATTCCAATGTCCGACGGCGAAGTGGTCGAGGGCGGAGACTTCGAGTTGGATGGCGTTGCGTTCCCCGGAGCGGAAATCCGGCTTGAGTTTCTTTATCCCGGCCATGAGGCCGATTCCTCAAACGCGCCCGAGAGCCTTTTCCCGACGGGCTCCAGGATGGAGAAACTCGACGTACCGGACGTTGGTTGCTTCGATGCGACCTTGACAACCGCGGGTAATCCTACCGTGTTCGTATTGGCCAGCCAGCTTGGTTTGCATGGGAACGAAAGCCAGAGCTGCATCAACACGGACGCAGCGATGCTTGCGAAACTCGAGGCGATTCGCGTCTGCGGAGCTGTCCGGATGGGCATGGCACGCAATTCCGAGGAGGCAGCCGAAGTCTGCCTGCACACGCCGAAGATCTGTTTCATCGGGATGCCATCTGAGTTTGTCGCGGCTAGCGGGCGGGTTGTGTCTGCCGCCGAGATTGACCTGAATGCGCGCATCGTATCGATGGGCAAGCTGCATCACGCGATGACAGGCACCGGCGCCATAGCGCTCGGTGTCGCGGCCGCAACTCCCGGGACGGTGGTGTCGCAACTACTGGACGGCGCACGAAGCTCGATCCGTTTCGGTCATGCGTCGGGTTCGATGCCCGTGAGCGCAGAGGCTGAGGAGAGCGGCGGTACATGGCGCGTGACAAAAGTGGTGGTGAGCCGCAGCGCTCGTCGCCTGATGGAAGGAAGCATCTTCGTTCCTGCCGACGTACTTGCCCAGCACGAGAGAGAGAGGGCCTGAAACTATGCCGAAGGCAGCCGAACAGTCGAGGACTGGCAGCACGCTGGCGCGAGTGACTCCGAGAGAAGCGGGGATCAACTCCAATGCGGTCGCGGCTCTGTTGACTGATGCCCGGAGGCGAGAACTGGAGGTTCACGACTTACTGATCTATCGCAATGGCGCAGTCGGGGTGGAGTTGTACAAGTGGCCGTACCGAGCCGAGCAGCCCCGCATTATGCATTCGGTTGCGAAGAGTTTCACCTCAGCCGCGATTGGACTGGCATTGCAAGAAGGCGCCCTGCATCTGGACGACAAAGTCATCTCGTTCTTTCCTTCCGAGCTGCCGGCTGTTGTAGACGACAAGTTATCCGGTATGACCGTGGAAGATTTGCTGACGATGCGGACAGGGCAGGCCGCGGAAACGTCAGGGGCGCGCTGGCGTGGACTCAAGACGAGCTGGACTGCTGAGTTCTTCAAGATTCCGCTCGCGCACCAGCCCGGCGCTCAGTACGTCTACACAAGCGCTGCGAGCTACATGCTATCGGCGATCCTGACTAAGGCGACCGGGAAGACGCTGCATGACTACCTGCGGTCAAGACTCTTTGGGCCACTCGGCATCGAAGGCGAAAAATGGGACATGGCTCCCGATGGCATCAATCCGGGCGGCAATGGCCTAACGTGCAAGCCGGAGGATTTGCTGAAGTTTGGAGTATTGCACCTGCATCGCGGCGTGTGGGAAGGGAACCGCATCCTGCCTGCCGACTGGATTGAGTCCGCAACGCGCCGCCGAGGAGCAGACGGATACGGATACCACTGGGTTACGGGGACGCAGGGTGCGTTCTTCGCTATGGGGTTGTTCGGTCAGCTGATCGGCGTGTTCCCTGGCTTCGATGCCGTAATCGTGATCAACAGTGCGATCCAACACACTGAGGCGTGCTCCAGAATTCTGGTTCCGCTACTGCAAGAGCATCTGGCTGCGTTGTTCCCTGACACCGTGATCGACGAGGATGACGGGGACAGAACGCTGGCCGCCGCCGCTAAGGAACTTGCCGCACCCGAGCTGTTGGCATCGAGCGCGACGCCACGACTAGATTTGCTGGGAAGACGCCGGTACATGCTGAGCCCAAACCTCCTGCGCTTCCATGAGCTGACAATCCAGGTATCAGAGGACGTGTGCGTGCTTCAATTACGAAGTGAACGAGGTAGATATTCAATCCGCACGGGGATCGGGCACTGGATCGAGGGTAAGACAAGGCTTCCCGGCGCACGGCTCCACCACGGTTACGATCTAGAGGGTACGCCGGTCATGGCCGGCGCTCGATGGACGAGTGACAACACCTTGGAAATGGACTGGATCTTTATCGCGAGCGTCTTCCGCGATCACGTCGTCGTTCATTTCGACGGCGACCACGTGACACTCTTGCGCTCAGTCAACGTGAACTCCGGTGCGCGCGCTTGGCCGCTCCTTGAGGGTGTGCTAGTGGAGTAAGTAGATCCCGGCTTAAGCTGGCTCCAACTCCCCCGGCAAATGCGGTGTAGCAGCGATGAGCTCGCGTGTGTACGCATCGCTGGGCGAGGAGAGCACCTGTAGTGCCGGCCCCTGCTCGACAATGCGGCCGGCGGACATCACGATTACCCGATCGGCGATCTGTTGAACGATAGCGAGGTCGTGGGTGATGAACAGGCATGCGAATCCATACTCGCGTTGCAGTCGCTGGAGCAAGGCGAGCACCTGGGCCTGGATCGTCATGTCGAGCGCGGATACCGGTTCATCGGCAACGACTAGCTTCGGGCGGGACACGATCGCGCGGGCAATGGCAACGCGCTGACGTTGGCCACCGGACATCTCGTGGGGAAGACGGTCGCGGAAATTTTCCAGCCCAACCTGACACAATACCTCCTCCGCACGTCGTGTTCGCTCGGCACTACTGAGGCGCTGCACACGCAGGGGTGCGGCGACACTGTCGACGATGCGCATGCGCGGGTCGAGCGAGGATACGGGATCCTGGAAGACAAGCTGTACGTGGGCACGAAACTGCTTGTAGTCTTCGGGCGTCAACGTGGCTATATCTTTGCCCGCGACGCGGATGACGCCAGAGGCCAAAGGCTTCAGCCCAACCACGGCGCGCCCTAGAGTCGTTTTGCCCGAACCGCTGGTGCCGACCAGCGCCAGGATTTCGCCCTCACGCATGGTAAAGCTGACGTCATGTACGATCTGCTTCGGTGCGGCGGCACGGAAGAATCCCCGCTCACCGGCATAGGAGATGTAGGCATGATCGACCTCGAGGACAAGCGGCCGGCTGGGCTGTTCGGATGGCGAATCAGGTCGGCGTTGCGGACGTGATCTTACCAGCTGTTTGGTGTATGGATGCGCCGGTTGCGTGAGCACACTGTTTGTTTCGCCGGTCTCGCGCAGCACACCCTTTTCGAGCACCACAACTCGCTCCGCGTACCGGCTTACGAGCCCGAGGTCATGCGTAATCAGCAGGGTGGCGATGTTAAAGTCGCGCGCGAGCTCAGCCATCAGGTCGAGCACCTCCCGCTGGCTCAAGGTATCGAGCGCGGTGGTCGGTTCGTCGGCGATCAGCAGTCTGGGCCGGAGCAAAAGTACGGATGCGAGCATAATGCGCTGGCGCATACCCCCGGAAAACTGATGCGGATGCGCGCGCAGGCAACGCTCCGGGTCGGTGATGCGCACTCGGTTGAGCATCGCGATTGCCTGCTCGCGGCAGGCGTCATCGTTGAGCCCACGATGCAGCTTTAGGCCTTCGAATAACTGATAGCCAATAGTGAGCGCCGGGTTGAGCGAAGACATCGGCTCCTGGAATACCATGCCGACCTCCGATCCGCGAACGGCGCGGATCTGCGCCGGAGGCAAGCCGGTGAGTTCCCGAGAGTCGAGCCGAATGGCGCCTGCGGCAATGCGTACCCCAGGTGGCAACAGGTTAAGGATCACCTTCGCAGCGAGAGTCTTGCCGCTGCCGGATTCCCCGACGATGGCCAGACACTCCTTTGCATCCACGTACAGGGAGAGGTCGTCGACAAGCACCCGCGGCTCGCCATGCTTAGGTGTCGTTTCGAGCCGTAGATGATCGATTTCGAGCAGGTGCGCTGGCTTCATGCGTCCCTCCGGGGATCGAGCCAGTCGCGCAGTGCATCGCCAAAGAGGTTGATGCCCAACAGGGTAAATGCGATGCAGAGGCCGGGCACGATGCTGAGCCACGCGGCATGCTCCATGTAGGGTCGTGAAGCCGACAGCATGTTGCCCCAGGTAGGGGCAGGTGCGGGAACACCCACGCCCAGAAAACTCAGCGCGCTCTCCGAAAGCAGGGCCCAGCCGAATACGCTCGTTGCCAGAAGAATTACCGGCGGCAGAGCGTTCGGCAGCACGTGACGAGCCATGGTGTAGAGCGTGCTGTCTCCCGCGAGTTCGGAAGCCTGGATGTATTCACGCTCTCGAATGGAGAGCACCGTGCTGCGTACCACGCGCACGACAGCCGGCAGGTACGCGACGGTTAGTGCCAGTACGATGCTGCCGCGCCCCGAACCGAGCACGGCAATCAAGGCCAGAGCCAGCAATATCCCAGGCAATGCAAGGATTGCATCGAAGACCGTCATCAGGATGCGGTCCGTCCATCCGCGCAAAAAGCCCGCAGCAAGTCCAAACAACGAGCCGATGACGACCACTCCGAGCATGGTTTCAAAGGCGATGGACACGCTGATGCGTGCGCCGACCATCGCGCGGCTCAGCACGTCGCGCCCGAACTCGTCGGAGCCCAGCCAGTGGGCACCCGAGGGCGGGGCGAGGGTGTGGTTGAGGTCGATTGCGATCGGATTGTAGGGAGTCCAGAATGTGCCCAGGCACACAGCGATCAGCATGACCCCAACCAGTCCGCAGCCCGCGACCGCGTTCAAGCGAAGACGATGAGGTAAGAATTTCCTGCTCACGCGGCGATCACCCGCGGATCGAAGAGTGGGTAACAGAGATCGACGATCAGGTTTATGACCACGTAAGCCAGTGCAGTAAAAAGCAGGCAACCCTGCACGACGGGGTAGTCGCGAGAAAGAATGGAGTCGACCATTAGGCGTCCAAGGCCGGGTAGCGTGAATACCGTTTCGATGACCGCTATGCCGCCGAGAAGTTGCCCCAGGGCCAGACCGACCAGGGTCAGCGTTGGCGCGAACGCGTTAGGAAAGACGTGATGCATAAGGACGCGGAGCTCCGACAGGCCCTTGGCACGCGCATGAGTGACGTAGTCGAGCTTCAGGACGTCCAGCGCGGAACTTCGCATCATGCGTGTCAGTACGCCGCTTTCGACCGTCGTAAGCGTCACGACGGGCAGCACGAGAAAGAGCGCCCATTGCCATGCATCGTCCGCAAAAGGCACGTATCCAACCACGGGAAGCCATCCAAAGTGCAATCCAAAGACGAGCAGCAGCACCATCCCGAGCCAGAAGCTCGGCACCGCGAGCACGATGGATGCTCCACTCACAATGGCAATGTCGAGTGTACTGTCGCGCTTCCAGGCGGCAACCATTCCGATGACGATTGCGATAAGAGTGGCCAATCCAACGCTGATTAGCGCTATCGTTGCGGAAAGCTGGAAGCGGTCGGCGATCATGGTGCGCACCGGTTCATGCGTGACGATGGATTCTCCCATGTCGCCGTGGGCCGCGTGTCCCAACCACTTCAGATATTGCTCGGGGACCGGACGATCGAGGCCCAATTCTCGGTGCATCGCCGCAACCGCCGCTTTATCAGCATCTTCGCCGAGGAGCACCTGCGCGGGGTCGCCTGGAATGAGACGCATGAGAGTGAAAACGATGACGGAGACCATCAACAGGGTAGGAAGGCTAAGGAGGACCCGTCTCGCGATGTAAGTCAGCATTGCCCCTCCTTAATAAAGTGTGACGGCTCCCCGTATGATTACATTTTGCTGATATGAAATACAATCATTCCCTGCCTTGCCCTGACCTTCCTCAGCCGCGAACGGTGGGCGGCGGGCCGCCGAGGTTGGAGGAATGCGTTTGATTTATCTCGACAATGTTCGTCTCCGAGAACTAATTGAACCTGCGGGCCTTGTCGAGTCCATCCGCAATGGCTTCAATGGCAGCCTCGAAAGTCCGCCCCGCCTGCACCAGAAAATTCCTGGGGCGCACCCATCAACGCTGCTGATCATGCCGGCGTGGCAGCGAGGCGGAGACATCGGCATCAAAATGGTCACCGTCAATGCGTGGCGGAGCCAGCAGGGCGGCGAAGCGGTAAACGGCGTTTATGTCTTGCTGGATGGTGCATCCGGCGCCGTGTCCGCCTTGCTCGATGCCCGTGTGCTGACGGCGTCTCGCACGGCGGCGGTGTCAGCGCTGGCGTCATCTCTGCTGGCGCGGAAGGATGCTTCGACGCTGTTGATGATCGGCACCGGAAACCTCGCAACGTACCTGGTGCAGATGCACCGGTCAGTTCGGACCTACAGCAGCATTCTGGTATGGGGACGCGACTTCGCAAAGGCGCAGACATTGGCCGGGCGATTGCGGGCATCGAGTGGGGTCGCGGTATGCGAGGCTGTGAACGACCTGGCAGCAGCAGTAGCGTGTGCCGACACGGTGTGCTGCGCGACCGCGAGCGCTGCACCCCTGGTGCATGGGAGTGATCTTGCCCCGGGAACGCATGTGGACCTGATCGGCAGCTTTACGCCGGCGATGCGCGAGGCGGATAACGATGTGTTTCGTCGCGCAAGGGTTATCGTCGACACATACGACGGGATGCGCGAGAGCGGCGATCTGCTCGACCCTGTCGCCGCTGGTGCACTGGACGCGACGCAGGTACGCGACCTGGCTACGTTACTAAGCGATGCGACAGTGGCTCGGCGAGATGCAGAGGAGATCACAGTCTTCAAAGCGGTGGGCACGGCGATTGCCGATCTTGCCGTGGCGCAGTTTTTCCTGCGCCGCCACCACGAAATTCCAACGACGGGCACAGGTGCTATCCGATGAACGCAAACTGGCGCAAGAGTTCACTGGCCTGCTTCGATGCACTCCCCGGCGAACGCATCGTGGCGATAGACATGCATACCGCGGGCGAGCCGCTGCGCATAGTACTGGATGCACCGTTTTTCCCACACGGAGCGGACATTTTAGCGCGACGGCGCGATGCGAGTGAGGGGCCCTGGGACCGCTTTCGTCGGGTGCTGATGTTCGAGCCGCGCGGCCACGCCGACATGTACGGAGCAATCATTACGGCGCCGGTAACCAAAGGGGCGTCGTTCGGTGTGCTCTTCATGCACAACGAGGGGTACAGTACCATGTGCGGACACGCCATCATCGCGTTGGGGAAAGCCGCGGTGGAACTCGGCTGGGTGCAGGCCGTTGAGCCGGAAACCGTGGTGCAAATTGACGCGCCCGCTGGTCTGGTGACAGCCCGCGTGAACGTGCGCGAGGGGCGAGCTCTTTCCGTTCGATTCGCAAACGTCCCATCCTATGCAGCCACGCTCGACCAGACCGTTGCGGTGCCCGGGCTGGGCGACGTGCGCTTCGACGTCGGTTACGGGGGCGCCTACTACGCCTTTGTTGATGCGACTTCGGTCGGTTTGCAACTCGATCTTGACAACGGACGCCATATCGCGGCGGCGGGCATGGCCATCAAGCACGCGGTCATGGACGCTCTGCCGATCCACCACCCCGAGTTCGCCGATCTTGGCTTTCTCTATGGCACGATTTTCATCGGTCCTGCCGCGGATCCCCGCCATCACAGTCGTCATGTTTGCGTATTCGCAGACGGAGGGATCGATCGGAGCCCGACCGGCACCGGGGTTTCAGCCCGACTTGCCCTTCTGCATGCGCGACAACAGATTGCAGTGGGCGAGTGGATCGCGATTGAAAGTATTACCGGCGAGACGTTCGGCGGCCGGGTCTTGGAGGATTTGAAGTATCACGGAATGCCGGCGGTGATTGCCGAGGTGGAAGGCTCCGCGCATTTCACTGGGTGCCACACGTTTCTGGTGGAGCCCGGCGATCCACTGGCACAAGGCTTCCTTGTCCGCTGATCTTGTGAGGCCCAGCCAAAGGTGAAGCTATAACAGAAGCGAACGCCGCGAAGGCGTAAATGTGCCAGACCCAGGAGAGAGGTTTGTCCGCGTCGATGAAGATACAGGGACGCTCGGAGTCCGGCATCAGTGCGCCCCTTTAGGCTCTGGATGAGGGGCCGACCGACGCGGCGTCACCTCTTCCATAATGGTGTTCTCCGACTCGGAACGTATCGTCGCCTTGATGTCGCTCCAGTGTTTCCACACGGAGTCATTCTTAAGACCATCACGCACCTTCGCGATGGTCTCTTCGCGTTTTCCGAAGCTTTCCCGATCGCGGTATTCATAGATGAACAACGAATCCCAGGGGTCGCCTACGGGATAGCGGTTGAGGTACAGGGAGTACCGGTTCAACACGCCTTCCTTCATCCAGCCGCGCACTTGCGGGATGAGATAAGCATTGATGTATGCCTTGTACTGATCGAGAGAGTTGTAGCTGTACGGGATGACGTAGAAGACCGGCTTGGTGCCCGCGGGCGGGTCGTTTCCTCCCTCCCACTGAAGGTCCGCGAGGTATGTCTGCACTGGCTTTGCCAGCTTGAGCGCTGCGGGAGTGAGTCCACTCGGCGTCTTACGCTCGATCGCGAGCCAGCTGTCAGTGGAAGCATAGGTTGCGAAGTCCAGCACGATCATCGCGTCGAATGTTTCTGTCACGATTGGATTGAAGAGAATTTTGTACCGCTTCAGCGTTCCGTCGCGCTTCAGTTGCTCCAGCATCGCGATCTCATCACGCTCGAGATACTCCCGAAACGCAGTCCGGTCCGCCGGCTGGCAGCGATACGTGATGAGGATCTCGCGGGGTCCGCTCTCCTGGGCGTGCAGCGCGGGCGGCGCCCCAGCGAGCGTGAGCAGGATGGAAACGGCGAGTGCGCCTTCGTTCTGGAGCTTTCGCAGCAATGACGGGAGGGAGAATCGAAGCCGGAGAGCGTGCATGTCACCTCGTAGAAAAAGTCACTCTTTACGACCGCAGTTCTTCGGCGGCGACGAGAAGTCCGTCCTCGTCGCTGTACAACCACTCCCCGGGATGGAAGGTAACGCCTCCCAGCGCCACTGGAACATCTACCTGGCCCACTCCGGCTTTCCCACTTTTTCTAGGGTTGGAACCAAGGGCCTTCACTCCAATGTCGATGCCGGCAAGCGCGACGACATCGCGCACCGCGCCGTTGATCACCACACCAGCCCATCCGTTCTGCTGGGCGAGGAGCGCGATCTGATCCCCAATCAAGGCTGATCCCAGGTAGCCCGCGCCGTCCACCACGAGAACCTTGCCCCCACCGGCAGTTTCGAGGGTTCGCCGCAGCAGCACATTGTCGTCGTAGCACTTCACCGTGCGAATCATCCCAGAGAAGCGACTGAGGCGTCCAAAGTCGCGAAACTGAATTGGACAAGAACGCAAGCGTGCTTCGTGCACGTCGCAAAGGTCGGCGGTAGCGAAAGTCTTGGACATGCAATTTCTCGCGGGAGCAGGAGTGGGTGGAAATTTCTCGTTCAAAGAATTGCATATTAGATTACCAAAAAACAATCCATTGACAAGCTTGGGCCAAACTCTTAGTATCCGCCCCTAAGCGCCGGGCCGTACAAATCGCCTTTACCGCCAGGTCAAGGTGGCTCGGACACTCTGAACGTGGGAAGGATTCCAGATGAATGAGGCGACTCTCGCCGAGACGGGGCAGCAGGAGGCGGCGTTGCGCCTGCGAACCATGACCAAGGTCGGAGGGCGCCTGATTCCTTTCATGCTTCTCATGTTTGGCGCGAACTTTCTGGATCGCGTCAACATCAGCTTCGCTGCGCTGAGGATGAATCAGGATCTGCATCTGTCTCCTCAGGACTACGCCTTTGCCGCCGGAATTCTGTTTGTGGCGTACACCTCGCTCGAAATCCCTAGCAATCTGATTCTGCATCGTGTCGGCGCCCGCATATGGCTAGCGCGCATCATGATCACCTGGGGCATTCTGGCGGCCGCCAACTGCTTCGTCTACGACAAGCATTCGCTTTACGCGGCGCGCTTGCTCCTCGGAGCGGCAGAGGCCGGCTTCTTTCCCGGCATCATGCTCTACCTTTGTCAGTGGTTTCCAGCACGCGAGCGCGCTACCGCAATCACGCTCTTCATGATCGGCAATCCTGTCGCGATCATCTTTGGCGCGCCAATTTCGACATCGCTGCTGTCCCTGGGCAACATGATGGGGATTGCGGCGTGGCGATGGCTTTTCATCCTGGAGGGGCTCCCGACGGCTGTCCTGGGAGTTTTGGCGCTGTGGTGGCTTACCGACACGCCAGACAAGGCGGAGTGGTTGGAGCCGGACGAGCGCGCCTGGCTGAGCAAGACAATGCGCGAGGAGACGGAGCGGAAGAGGAAGACATCGCCCTCCAGCACCGCCGCTGTGTTTTTGCATGGTCCCACGCTGGTGCTGACGCTTTCCAAGTTCTGTGTACTGCTCGCGTTCTACGGCATCGCCTTCTGGATGCCGCAGATCGTCAAGGCCATGGGGCATCTTTCGTTGATGCGGACCGGTCTTGTCACCGCCATCCCATACATCTTTGCCGTCATTGGCAGCGCATTGGTAGGCCGTCACTCGGATCAGACGGGGGAGAGGCGCTGGCACATTGCGATCCCGGCGTTTATCGGGCTGGCGGGCTTTCTCGTCACCGCAAAGGCAGCCAATCCGATCATAGGCATGCTTGGTCTGTGCCTTGCCGCGACATGCATCTGGTGCTCGAACACGATCTTCTGGACGGTGCCGGCATCCATGCTGACAGGCGCTTCTGCCGCGGGCGGAATTGCGCTTATCAATTGTGTAGGAAGCCTGGGCGGCTTTTTCGGGCCTTATCTCACGGGTTGGGTGCTCAGCACAACCGGCAAATACTCGAATGCCTTGGTTCTGCTCGGCATCTCGCTTGCGCTAAGCGGCGTGCTCATACTGCTCGTAAAAGTGCCCGAAGAGGGGCCTGCCGAGCCTGTGGGCTGATTTCTTTCCTTGGCGTCTACGAGGCGCGAACCGGGGTACTCGTTTGCCTGACGACGGGCGACTTCTGCAGCCGGGCACATTCGATGTGCTGATGCATGAGGCGCGAGGCCTGCGCAAAGTCACCTTCCTGCAGCAAGTCGAGCATCGCCAGGTGCTCCTTGCAGTGCTGAATACGGTCCACGGGAATACGGTATTCCATCAGACTGCGAAGGCGGTTAATGCGCCGGATGGACTCGAGGAAAAAGGGATTCGGTGCACCGGCGACGATGGTCTCGTGGAAGTTGACGCAGGTCGAGAATGCCTGGCTGCGGCTGTAGCTCAGGATGCCGCCGTCCAGCATTGCCTGCTGTTGCTCTCGCAGCAATTCGACCGTTTCCGGCGCGATGTAATAGCCGGGCTCCAGTAGCGCCGCCGGCTCGACGAGCAAACGAAAGCGGTAGCTCTGATCGTAGAGTTCGGGCGAACTGAGGGTCGGCTGAAATTCCCAGCCGTGGCCTGGCAGGCGGGTAAGCCAGCCCTCGTGTTGCATGCGCAACAGCAACTTGACCAGGTGATTGCGGCTGACGCCGTAGTGGCGAATGAACTGATTCTCGGTGAAGCGCTCGGGAATGCGATTGGCAAGGCGATCTTCCACGATGCGCGTGTAGACGGCATCTTCTTCCTCACCAACCGTCTGCAGGTTTTGGCTTTCCAGCGCATCGGCTTGGCGAACCAGGAAATACCCACGGTTCGGCCGTTTTTCGAGCACGGACATCGATTCGAGGATGCGGAACGCCTCGCGTACCGGCGTGCGCGACACTCGGAACACATCCGCAAAGTCCTGCTCTGCCAGATGTTCGCCAGCCTGACGCTTGGTCGTGCGCAACTGCTCGACGATCTGCGATGCAAGCTGCGCTGCAAGTGACGTGACTTCTGGAACCTGATAACTCGATTTCGGCGGCATTTGTGCTTGGGTCCTGCGTTCGGAAACGGTGTAGCTAAAGAAAGATTCCGGTTCGATATTAGCAAAGGCGGTAGAGATCTGAGGGCATTGAGCGCCGGGTGGAACTCATTCGATCAAGAAATATACAAGATAATTGTCTTTTGTATCTATAAAGTACTATACTCAGGTAACAGTCTGACGCGATGAGGATGACGGTTTCGCATGGCACCCGTGAACGGATCTGACTTGTTCAAACCACTGCCTTCCTGGGAGGGGCGCCTCCTCATGGTCTCCATTGAGGGGAGAGATCCCGGGTTTGTGCGTTTGCCCTATGCGCTGAAGATACTATGCGAGAACGTCGCTCGCCATCAGCCGGAGGAGTGTGACGCGTTCCGCTCATGGCTGGAAGGCGGCGGATCCACGGATGCTGAGGTACAGTTCTATCCGTCGCGAGTATTGACCCATGACACGACCTGCGTGCCGGCCCTTGTCGACCTGGCCGCATTGCGTGATGCAGTGGTAGCGCGCGGGGGCGACCCCTCTTTGGTCAATCCGCAGATTCCGTTTGATCTGGTGATCGACCATTCGGTGATTGTGGATCGCGCGGGTTCAGCCGACGCATTCGCCTTCAACTTGCAGCGAGACTTCGAACGCAATGCCGAACGATATGCGTTTATTCGTTGGGCGCAGGACAGCTTCCGCAACTTCCGCGTGATCCCGCCCGCCACAGGCATCCTGCATCAAGTGAACCTGGAGCATCTCAGCGAGGTCGTCCGCGTGATTGCAGGTGACGGTCCAGATTCCGTCGCGGTTCCGGACACCCTGGTCGGCACGGACAGCCACACGCCAATGGTGAACGCGCTGGGGATCCTAGCCTGGGGTGTAGGCGGGCTAGAGGGTGAAGCCGTGGCCCTTGGTCAGCCCATTTCTCTGCGTGTGCCCGATGTGGTTGGCGTAAGGTTGACCGGGAAAATGCGTCCCGGAGTTACCGCGACCGATCTTGCACTGACGTTGACCGAGCGTCTCCGGAAGATTGGGGTGGTGGAAAAGGTAGTCGAGTTTTTCGGCCCCGGGATGGCCTGCCTGCGTGTCGCCGATCGTGCGACGGTCTCCAACATGGCACCCGAATACGGCGCGACCTGTGCATTCTTTCCCATCGATGCGCGCACATTGGAGTACCTCCGGCTCATTGGAAAGCCAGATGTGCAGGTTCGGCTGGTGGAGGACTATGCCAGGGCACAGGGCCTCTGGCATGATTCACAGCGTGAGCCTGTGTACACCCAGGTGGTCGAATGCGAACTGGAATCTGTGGAGCCAAGCATGGCGGGTCCGAGACGTCCGCAGGATCGCGTATCCCTGGCGGACGTGCCCGAAAGCTTTCTCGAAACGCTCCCGTCGACACCGGCACACGTGCCTTCGGCGCGCACAGTCGAAGTTCCGGGTAAAGCGTATGCCGTGCGCGATGGTTCCGTGCTGATCGCAGCGATTACTTCCTGCACCAACACGTCGAACCCGGCCTTGATGATTGCTGCCGGACTGCTGGCGCGCAAGGCACGTGGGCTGGGTCTGCGGGTCCCACCGTGGGTGAAGACGTCGCTCGCACCCGGATCGCGCGCCGTGAGCGAATATCTTGAACGCTCGGGCTTGCAGGAAGACCTTGATGCGCTCGGCTTCAACCTCGTGGGTTATGGCTGCACTACCTGCATTGGAAACTCCGGCGAGGTCGACCCCACGCTTGCCGACCTCGCTGCCGAAGAGCGGTTTGCGGGGGTCGCGGTGCTTTCCGGCAATCGAAACTTTGAGGGCCGTATTAATCCTGCGGTGCGAGCGGCCTATCTCGGATCACCAGCGCTGGTCGTAGCATATGCGCTGGCGGGATCGGTGCTGGGCAAAATCAACTCGGATCCGTTGGGCACGGACACGTCGGCGAAACCAGTCCATCTTGCGGATATTTGGCCCAGCGACGAGGAAGTGGAAGCGATGCTGACCCAGTACGTCACGACCGACGTGTTTGCGAAACACGCTGCCGATCTGCTGAAGGGACCGGAAGCATGGCAGCGCATCACTGGGTTGCGAAGGAGCACGTTCGCATGGCGCGAAGCGTCGACATATATCCGCCGGCCACCGTTCTTCGATGAAGAGGTGCCGCAATACGACGGCACAATCAGGGGTGCGCGGTTGTTGCTGGTGCTCGGCGATTCGGTGACGACCGATCACATATCACCCGCTGGTGCCATTCCTGTTGAAAGCAGTGCCGGACGCTATCTGCTCAAGCATGGTGTAGCGCAGCGGGATTTCAACCAGTACTCGACGCGGCGCGGCAACTTCGAGGTTATGCTGCGGGGCGCCTTCAGCAATGCCCGGCTCCGCAACGAGTTGTGTCCTGGAGAGCAGGGAAATGAGGTGCGCACCGTCGTGCAGCCCAGCGGCGAGGTTCTGTCCGTGCATGAAGCGATCGAGCGGTACCGCAGTCAGCGAACGCAGCTCATCGTTGTCGCGGGCGCCGATTATGGCGGGGGCTCCAGCCGGGATTGGGCCGCAAAAGGACCTGCGCTCGCGGGTGTCCGCGCGGTCATCGTAGAAAGCTTTGAACGCATTCATCGCTCCAATCTGATCGGAATGGGAATCCTGCCGCTGCAGTTCAAACACGGCATGACGCGACACGATCTGAAACTGGACGGAACCGAGAGCTTCGACGTGCGTGATCTGGAAGAGTTGCGGCCGATGCAAGGCGTGGTACTGGTGGTTTCACGGAAGGGCGGCCACGCAGAGGAGTTTCCGCTGCAACTTCGGGTTCAGACCGCCCGGGAGATTGAGTACCTGAAGTGCGGCGGCTTGTTGCCGTATGTGCTGGAGCAGCTTCTGCCGAGGAATGCCGGCGTCTCGAGCGACGATGATGTGCAGCGGCCTGGGGCACAAGCACAATAAACGTAAGAACGGCATGACGTGCCCAGGAGAGGAAGCATGATGAAGGTTCGTTACTTGCTTGCAGTTATGGCTGTGCTAGCGCCTGGTTGCTGGTCGCGGGCGCAGGCTGTGTCCTGCGCCGATCTGAAGCAGCTAAGCAAGCCGGAATTGGTGATCAACTCGGCTTCTCCGGTCGAAGCGGGTACATTCACTCCAACGTTGGAACCTGGAACATCGACGAGAAAGCCGATTTCGGCAAAAGTCCCTGCCTTTTGCCGCGTGACGGGTGTTCTTCATCCGGTAGCGGCTTCCAACATCGGATTCGAAGTGTGGTTGCCGCTGCCGAATGCGTGGAATCACAAGTTCGAGGGCGTCGGCAATGGTGCGTATGCAGGCCGCATCAGCTACGGCCCGCTGGAGAACGCCGTCAACCTGGGCTACGCGGCGGCGAGCACTGACACAGGACACTCCGGCAGCGAGCTGAACTTCATCGTCGGACATCCGGAGCGCATCGACGATTGGGGTTATCGGGCAGTGCACGTGACTGCGCAGGCTGCCAAGAAAATCATTGGGGCGTATTACGGCGCGGCACCGCAGCATGCATATTTCAATGGCTGTTCAACGGGTGGCTCGCAGGCGCTGTCGGAGGCGCAACGCTTTCCCGAAGATTATGACGGTATCCTCGCGGGCGATGCCGGCAACGATCGTGTGCATTTGAACGTCGGCTTTTTGTGGGGCTGGAACGCGGCGCATCCGGCGGGCCAGCTTATCCTCTCCGATGACAATCTGTCGTTGCTTCATCAAGCCGCACTCAAAGCGTGCCACGCCAAGCACGACGTCATCCTTGATCCGAGCTCCTGCCGTTTCGATCCCGGCGTCCTCCTTTGCAAGCCCGGCGCGACGACCGAATGTCTCACGCCGCAGCAGGTTGAAGCCGCACGCAAGATATATGAGGGTCCGCACAATCCACGTACAGGCGAGCAGATTATCGCGGGCATGACAGTAGGAAGCGAGTTCATCCATAACGGTGGTGACTATGCGGGCTGGAAGAACTTCATCACGGAGCCCGCGGAGCCGTCACGACTCGACTTCTGGAAGCTGTGGGTGTTCGAGAACCCGCAATGGGACTGGCATACCTTCGACTATGACCGCGACGTAACGACCGGCGACAGGAAGATGGCGGCGGTGAACGCGAGCAATCCCGACCTCTCAGCCTTTCGGGCGCGCGGTGGCAAGCTGCTCATGTATCACGGCTGGTCGGATCCTGTGGGCCCTCCAGGTGACGCCATTCATTACTACTCGCAGGTGGAAAAGCGCGAGGGCGATGCGACCGCCGTTCAATCCTTCTTCCGGCTCTTTATGGTTCCGGGGATGTCGCACTGCAATGGTGGCGACGGCTACCAGGTGGCTGGCGGCGCGCGCGGCGTGGACGATCCCGACGGCGTGCCACGCTGGGAGCCTCCCGACCCGGAGCAGGACATGCTCAGCGCGCTGGATCGATGGGTGTCTGAAGGCGCCGCCCCCGCCCGCATCATAGCGTTTCACACCACCGGTAAATCAATCGATCGCACAATTCCGGTCTGCCCCTACCCGCAGCGAGCAGTGTGGAATGGCAAGACCTCCGCAGACGAAGCCGGCAGCTACTCCTGCAAGACTCCGCCTGAGCAGGAAGACGTCAGACGAAACTGAACCTGTAAGCTCTATGCCAACTGCATCACCGTCGCGGCAATCTTACATTGGCGAATAGAAAAGGGCAGGGACCAATGACATTGGGAATTATCGGTGTTGGCACAATTGCTGCCGCGGTCGTGGAAGGCCTTCAATCGGCCTCGGCAGGATGCTCTATCGTGCTGTCTCCTCGAAATGAGCGGCGGGCCTCGCTTCTCGCCTCACAATTTGCCGAGGTTCGGGTCGCGCCAACCAACCAGGCAGTCCTCGACGCCAGCGAAACCGTGATCATCGCCGTGCGTCCGCAGATCGCGCACTCCGTTCTCTCCGAGCTGCGTTTTCGCCCGTATCATCGCGTCGTCAGTTTTATTCCTGCGGTGACCCTCGACTACCTGCGAGGCATCACGGCTCCCGCCCGCTCCGTGACGCGTACTGTACCGCTGCCATCGGCCGCGCGCGGCCAATCGCCGACTGCGATGTATCCTCCAGATCCCTCACTCAAAGCGCTGTTCGAGAAGTTGGGCGTGGTTATCGAGCTTGATCGGGAAGAGGAATTCGAAGCATTCACGACCGCCACCGCGATCATGTCCAGCTACTTCCGCTTCGCGGAGACGGTGGTGGCGTGGATGACGTGTGAAGGCGTTGCGGAAGCAAATGCGCACGCATTCGTAGGCCAGATGCTACGGGGTTTGGCTGGCGCTGCAGCCGCTTCTCCCCAGAGCAGCTTCGCTGATCTGACTGAAGAGCATCAGACTCGTGGCGGACTGAATGAGCAGGTGCTTCAGTCCATCACAGCGGCCGGCGTCTTTGCGGAATTAGATAACGCGCTCGATGGTGTTCTTGTTCGCCTCGTCGCGGGGCGGCCGAAATGAAACGTCATATCTTTTGGTGAACCGTATATGCAAACTGTTTTTGAGGCAATGACGCAGATCATTTGCTCCATCGGAGAGGATGACTTCCCAGCGATCGCGGCGGAGGCACTGTGCAAGCTTACGTCCTTTGAACTGGCGACCATCGTGGTCCATTATCGCGAAGCTCGGTCATCGCTCATCTTCGATAACTTTGCTACCTCGGAAAGCGACCTGGGTCTGCAGAACTATGTTTCCAGGACGTATCGGCTCAACCCGGCGTTGGAGCGTTTCGTCAAACCCGGTGCGGTGCGTGCAAGCGATTACAAGGCCATCCCAGCCCCCGACCGGCATATTCAGCCCTACATCCAAAAGACTCTCGAAGAAGAGCTCGGCTTCCTCACCGTTGGCTGGCCGGCGGGAATGGAAGAAATCGGTCTCTACTTCGAAGCTCTTGGTGGAATCGTGGAGTTCTGTGTCTACCGCGAGCGCGCACGTACACCCGCCCCGGCCCAAACGCTGCACGCGCTGCATTCGCTCTGTGAGCCCGTCGCCGCGGCATTCAGCCGTCACGATGCCCTGACACATAGCGCCGCGCCACTCGCGGGCCTCTCCTCTCGGGAAGGACAGGTTGCTGGGCTGATGTTGCAGGGCTGTACTTCCGAAGCAATTGCCTTACGGTTGGAGATCAGTTGTCATACCGTGAAGGACCACCGTAAGCAGATATTTCAGAAGCTGCGCATTTCGTCTCTTGCCGAACTTTTCGCTCTGTCTCGACGGCCGGCACCTCAACCCCCACGCTGGGGGGGTGTTGCGACGCCACAATAGCCGTTATCTTTGCGTTTAATGCCCCAGGAGGGTCATCCATTTGCGATACGAACGCATGCCGATTGAGGTCGAGTCGCCGGAAGAGATCGGTTACAACACCATCCGGTACAACTTGTCAGAGAGCTCCATCACCGATCAGCGCCTCTCTGACTTCGGCTTAGTGCTTCCCGATATGCCGCTTGTCTATAACGAACACCGCGGCAGTGCGACGTTGCGGAGCCTCATCGTCGAGAGCGTTCCCGGGTTGTCTGCCGCCGATGTTCTCATTACGGGAGGCGCCGCGGGAGCCTTGTTCATCGTCTCTACAGCGTTACTGTCCGCCGCCGACCACCTGGTCGTCGTCCGCCCAAACTACGCGACCAACCTCGAAACGCCGCGAGCCATCGGATGCGACATCTCCTTTCTCGATCTGTCCTTCGAGCAAGGGTTTAGGTTGGACATCGAAGCGCTGAGCGCTCTCTTGCGGCCTGAGACGAAGCTGATCAGCATCACCTGCCCCCACAACCCGACAGGCGTCATGCTGACGGAAGACGAGCTTAGGCAGGTCGTCGATCTTGCCAGAAAGAACGGAAGCGTTCTTGTCGTCGACGAAACCTATCGCGACTTGTCGCTGGATGCTGCGTTGCCGCTCGCCGCTTCTCTGGGCTCTCATGTCATCAGCGTGTCTTCTCTCTCCAAAGCGTACGGCGTTCCCGGAATCCGTCTCGGCTGGCTCATTACCTCTAACCCTAACCTGCAGGAACTCTTCCTTGCCGCGAAGGAACAGATCAGCATCTGTGGCAGCGTCCTGCATGAGTGGATTGGAGAAAATATCCTCATGCATCGAAGCGTCTTCCTCGACGCAACGCTGCGGAAGATGCATCATCGCCGACGAATGGTTGAAAACTGGATGGCGGGTGAAGACCGGCTCGAATGGGTGCGACCCGCTGGCGGTGTCGTTTGCTTTCCGCGTATGCGCGAGACGCCTCCCGGTGGTACCGACGCGTTCTACAAGCGCCTGATGGAACACGGAACGTATGTCGGCCCTGGGCACTGGTTCGAGATGCCGGATACCTACTTCCGTCTTGGCTATGGATGGTCTTCCGAGAGCGAACTGGTGCTTGGCCTGAAAGGAATTTCCGAGGCATTGGGTGGGTCTCCAAACCATTCTCCTGGTCCTTCGCCGACGGCGACGGAGAAATTACGGCAACGCAGAGCAGTTGGTATAGAAGGCACGAAGGATAAGCGGATCGATGGATGGGCCTCGCGCGTCATCGCTGCCGCAGGCCAACTCCACAATATCGTGTCGAAAACGCGCGTCGTAGACATTAGCGACCTGGTTCCTGACAGTGGTGTCCGGCTGTTTGCGAAGCTCGAAAACGAGCAGGAGACGGGCTCATTCAAACTGCGCGGGGCAACCAACAAGATTATGGGCCTCTCGCAGTCCGAGCGACAGCGGGGTGTGGTGACGGCCTCCAATGGGAACCACGGCCTGGGCGTGGCTCTCGCGGCACGAAAGACAGGCACTCCTGCGGAAGTCTTCGTCTCGCAATGGGTCGCTCCTGACCGCGCAGCCCGCATCGAGGCCTTAGGCGCTGTGATCACGCGCAATGATGGCCAGCCGCTCGACGCGGAGAAAGCCGCCCGCGCCACTGCTGCGCAAACCGGCCGCACTTACATCTCGCCCTACAATGACCCAGATGTCATGGCAGGGCAGGGCACTGTTGCTGTCGAACTCCTCGAGCAGGTGCCGACGGTAGATGCGGTCTTCGTCACTGTTGGTGGGGGCGGCCTCATCGGAGGCATCGGAGCCTTTCTCAAACACGCCTCGCCCGCAACGGAAGTCGTGGGCTGCTGGCCGCGGAATTCGAGGGTGCTCTATGAGTCCCTGCAGGCCGGCCACATCGTCGAGTATCCGGAACAGAAAACATACTCTGACAGTTCCACAGGTGGCGTTGAGGAAGGTTCCATCACGTTCGATGCGGCCCAGGCGGTCATTGACACCACCGTACTTGTTGACGAAGCCGAGATCCTCCTGGCTATGAGGCTCGTGCGACAAAGGCACGGATGGCTCATAGAAGGCGCCGCTGCTGTGGCCCTGGCCGCTTTTCTCAAGACCGCAGAGGTCTACGCCGGGAAGACAGTCGTCGTTCTCTTTTGTGGCGGAAATGTCTCGGAGTGGGTGAGGCAGGAGCTATAGTGGCAGCCGTCTACAATCGCGTTCAGATCGTCGCGGCAATTACGCCGACCGACGCTATAGCAGCCGTCGAAGCTGCATTTGCTGCATACTCGCGAAGCGAAGCCGTCGTGCCTCCGCCGGGCGAACTGCTGTTCGAGGAGCCGTCCGGAGACTGCCACATCAAGTTTGGCTACTTAAAATCGGACGATACCTTTACCGTGAAAATCTCCACCGGCTTCTGGGAAAATCCTGCGTGCGGTCTTCCATCCAGCAATGGCGTTGTCCTGGTCTTCAGTCGAAATACGGGCGAACTGCGCAGCATTCTTCAGGACGAGGGTTGGCTCACCGATATACGAACAGCAGCGGCTGGTGCAGTCGCAGCCAGGTATCTCGCTCCACCGAACATCACGTGCATTGGGATTCTGGGCTCTGGAACCCAGGCTAGGCTTCAGCTTGACTATCTGCGTCACGTCACAACCTGCCGCTGCGTCCGCCTCTGGGCCCGTTCCATCGAACGAGCCCGCGCAGTGCAGGTTCAGGGTTTCGAGATCGAAGTGGTGTCTTCGATCGCCGAGCTTGCGTCATCTTGCCAGCTCATCGTGACCACGACTGCTTCCCGGGAGCCACTGCTTCACGCACATCATCTTCTTCCCGGAACGCACGTGACGTCGGTGGGAGCTGACGGTGGCGGAAAACAGGAACTTAGCCCGGATATTTTTGTCCGTGCCGCAATTCGTGCCGTGGATAGCCGACAGCAGTGTGCGCTCAACGGGGATGCATCGGCAGCGTTGCGTCAGGGGCTGGTCCGACTCGAAGACTTGGTTGAGTTGGGCCAGATCGTTTCCGATCCAAGCGCATATCAAAGAAAGCCGGAGGATATCACCCTGGTCGATCTCACTGGGGTGGCCGTCCAGGATATTGCAGTGGCAAACCTGGCTCTGACAGCTCTGAACAAGGATATCTCCGACGCTTGAACGTAAGCCCACAAACACGAAAAACGATAGTTGGGGGCTCACGCATAATCTGAAGTTGGCAGTCAAAATCTCCAGACACGAGCGGCCTGTTGATGTTGAGTTGAGACCCAACCTTCGTCAGGTTTCGCGGGTGCGATTTCGGTTACATGACCAGATGACGGGCCAACCCGTCGAACATCTGCCCGTCGCCAGCTAACGATTCAATTCTGGCGAGCCACAGCCGTTTACTTTCACGGCTTTGTTCCTGTAAAAGACTTCCTCAAGAGGAAAATTACGTGGACGAATCGACAGCTCCAATCCCGCTCATATCTTCACGTGACGACCAGACTTTTCCAGCGCTGACCCAGGTGCAGCTGCGGCGCCTCATTTCTCATGGAACACCTCGCACGGCGCGTGCCGGCGAGGTGCTGGTAGAGCTCGGCGCCGGAGAAATACCGATCTTTGTCGTCATGTCGGGAGAACTGGAAATCGTGCGCCCCTCATTTACCCAGGAAACATTGCTCCGGGTGATTGGGCCGGGCCGCTTCACAGGCGAAATTAACACGCTTTCAGGGCGTAGCGCTTTCGCACGAGTTCGCGCACGTCAGGATTCCGAGGTTATCCAACTTGCACGTGAAAAAGTCCTCGCGCTGGTGCAGACGGATGAGGAGTTGAGCGAGATTGTGATGCGAGCATTCATTCTGCGTCGCGCTGAACTGCTGGCGCAGGGGCTGGGAGACGTTACGCTCGTAGGCTCCAGTTATTCCGCTGACACTCTGCGCATCAAGGAATTCCTGACGCGTAACGGACACCCCTATACCTACATCGATTTGGAGCGGGATCCTGACGTTGAAAGCGTTCTTGCTCGCTTTCATGTGTCGGTCGCAGATACGCCTGTGTTCATCTGCCGCGGCCAGACGGCTCTGCGCAACCCAACGAATCGGGAGATTGCGAATTGTCTCGGGTTCAACGAGACGGTGGATGAAAGCCGACTACGTGATCTAGTGATCGTCGGAGCCGGTCCGGCGGGTTTGGCGGCAGCTGTATATGGCGCTTCCGAAGGCCTTGATGTTTTGCTGCTGGAAACGTTCTCGCCTGGAGGGCAGGCGGGTTCCAGTTCAATGATCGAAAACTATCTTGGTTTTCCGACTGGGATCTCGGGGAACGAGTTGGCGGGTCGAGCCTATATGCAGGCGGAGAAATTCGGGGCACAGATGCTACTCACAACCGGCACGCGGCTGACGTGCGATGGTCATCCGTACGTCGTCGCATTGGAAGACGGCGCCAGAATCCGGGCACGAACGGTGGTTATCGCCACCGGGGCGAGGTATCGCAAGCTGTCACTCAAGAACCTCGCGCGCTTTGAGGGTGCGGGCGTCTATTACGGCGCAACCTCTATTGAAGCGCAGTTGTGCAGGGGTGAAGAGGTTATCGTGGTCGGCGGCGGAAATTCTGCGGGACAGGCGGCTGTGTTTCTTGCCCAAACTACGAAGCACGTTTACATCCTCGTCAGGGACTTTGACTTGGCCGGCACGATGTCGAAGTATCTGACCCGTCGTATTGAAGAAACGTCCAACATCACTGTGTTGCCCTATACGGAGGTGGCTGATCTCGACGGAAGCGGCCACCTGGAACGAGTCACATGGCGGAATAATCAGACCGGTGAAACTGAGAACAAGAGAATCGCCCATGTGTTCGTCATGACCGGAGCCGAGCCCAACACTGCCTGGCTCGAACAGTGTGTTGCGCTCGATAGCGCGGGCTTCATCAAAACCGGCACCGACTTGACCACAGAGGATCTGAGCGGTGCGCACTGGCCCCTCAGTCGCCGGCCATACCTGCTCGAAACAACCTCGCCTGGTATTTTTGCTGCAGGAGACGTGCGTGCCGGCAACGTCAAGCGTGTAGCATCGGCTGTCGGTGAAGGATCGATTGCGATTTCATTCGTACACCAGGCGCTCAAGGAATAGTAGGGTAATCCTCGCAAAGACGCCGGCGGACAAGAGCAAGGTGCCCCACATAAGACTCCAGGATATCGATCTGCTTTATGCTTGTTCGTCTTCGATCTGCTCTAACGATTTCCCCTTAGTCTCGGGGACGAGGAAGAAGACGAAAAACGCGCCCAGGAAACAGATCAGGCCGTAGATGAGGAATGTCCCAGCTGTCCCATACGCGCTATTCAGCAGAGGGAAGGTATAGGTGAGTGCGAAGCAAGCGATCCAAAGCACTGCGACTGAAATCGAGACCGCCCTCGCGCGAACTCGATTTGGAAATATCTCGGTGATCAATACCCACGTGACCGGTGCGAGTGACATGGCATAGCAGGCGATGGCACACAGCGTCAGGACCAACACCCATGTGCCATGAAGACCTTGTCGATAGGCGAAGCTGGCTGCGACATGAGACAACCCGACACCCAGGCAACCGAGCAACATCAACCGCCGCCTGCCAAATCGATCAACCAAGAGCATCGCAATGATCGTAAAGATGAGATTGATGGTTCCGGTTACAACGATGTTGAAGAGTATGTCATTCACGCCGTAGCCAGCGCTGCGATAGACCTCCTCGGCATAGTTGAACAGAATGTTGATTCCGCTGGCTTGCTGTAAGACCGCGAGGCCAACACCGATCAAGACAAGTTTCAAGATCCGTGGGGAGCGGAAGGCTCGCCAGTCATGCTTGCCGGTCGAAACCGAAAGTGATTCTGTGACTGCTTGCAACTCATGTTCGCTATAGGCAATGCCGCCTATTCGCTCAAGAATGCGACGGGCGGCCTCCGGTTTGCCGCGAGCGACAAGCCAACGGGGACTCTCAGGGATCAGGGGTATCGCAGCAAGAAAAATGATGGATGGAATTGTGACCGCGGTGAACATCCATCGCCAGCCGAACTGCGCGTTCCAGGATGCCGCGAACATTGTCTGCGAAATATGCTCTGGCATCTTCTCGGCGATGCGCCAGTTGGCAATCTGCGCGGCGAGAATGCCGATCACTAAAGCGAGCTGGTTCAGGCTGACGAGACGCCCTCTCCATGCCGCAGGACTGATCTCAGCGATGTACATTGGCGATACATTGGAGGCCAGGCCGATTGCCCCACCTCCAACGATGCGCCACGTAATGAATGTAGCGAAGCTCGACGACCATCCGGTTAAGACTGACGAAACGGCGAAAAGCAAAGCGGAGAAGAGCAGAACCTTTTTCCGCCCAAGGCTGTCGCTCATCCTTCCCGCCATCAATGACCCAACAAAACACCCGACCAACGCGCAACTGTTCGCCCATCCGACCTGAGCGGCCGAGTTCAGATGGAAGTAGGATTCGTAGAATGGCTTGGCGCCGCCAATCACTACCCAGTCGTACCCGAAGAGCAACCCGCCCATTGCGGCGACCAGCGCAATCATCCACACATAACGAACGCGCAGCTCGCCTTCATACGCAGTGGAGGATGCTGAAGCCAGAGGGGCAACCTGCATCGCTATCCCGCTCCTGCGGGGACTTTGCTGAGTTTTCCGATGAGGTCGACAGCCCCGGTATGGTTCCTGTCCAAGTGCAAGACCTCCTCAAGCAGAGTCACTGCCTCATCCGTTCGATTGAGTCCCACCAAAGCCTGGGCTCGCAAGAACCTGGCCCGGACACGATTCCGCAAAGCAAGGTCCTCGTCGAACAGAAGCATGGTTGGCAGTGACGTTGCAAAATAGTCGATCTTCGGAGTCGCGCCCTCCAACTCAACGGAGTAGCCATAGATGCTCTCAAAAATGCGGCTGGCCTCCTCCCGTTCTCCAAGGGCAAGGTCTGCCATCCCGGCCCAATAAGTCATCTCCGAGACACTGCAAACCGACATGCGCTGAAAATCACCGTGTTGATGAGCCGCACGTTTCCACCATGTGGCCGCGTCAACTCCCTGCCCAAGCGCTTCGTAGGACTTGCCGATCCAATAGTAGAGGTCACTCTGATTCTCAAGCAGATGCTTCACCTCGCCCAAGTTCTCCGGAGGCTGAAGAGCAGAACGGAAGTGTTCGAGTGCAGCGACCCCATCCATTCGGCGCAGGGCCTGTTTCCCGAGCAGCATTCTCGCTCGCACATATTGAGCCAGCACCAATCCCTCGCCTCCTTCCCAGGGTTGAAACCGGCGCTCGGAGAGAAGTTCAAGAGCCGCCTCAGGTCCTCCCAACTGGTTGTAGAGGGTTGCCAGTTCGACCGAGAGATCGTCGCGCTGAGAAACAAGCGTCCTATGGTGTTGAAGTTCCTGTACCCGAGTAGTTGGGTCTACGCCAATGCGCTTCCAGAGTTGATCGCGTTCATAGAGGATTCGGCCATCCTTCGGGTTGGCCGTGAAGGCAAGGTCAAAAGCAGCCTTTGCTTCAGAAACGCTTCCTCTAATGTTGAACATCGCGATACCGAGGTTTCGCCAAACCGTTGCGTGCCTCGGGTTGAGCCGAGCTGCGGATTCCCACGCTTGAATCGCTTCCTCGTGACGGCGACGATCGTAGAGCCAATTTCCCAGCAGGTAGTATGCCGAAGGCTCAGTGGGGGATGCGGCGATAGCAGACCTCAGGATCTGCATCTCTTCGAGCCGGGACGGAAAGCAATAATCCAAAGAAGCTGCGTTAGCCGCGGACCACAGCTCCGCTACACGGGAAGAACCCAGGCGTGTCTCGATCTCAGCTAGAGTGAAGAGGGCGATTGGGAACGAACCGTCTGCGGTTGAGGCTGGCACCAGGCGCAGCAGGCCAGCAGCATCTCTTAGTTGGCCGCAGCGCATGAGGTCGTATGCCAGGTCCAGGCACTCCTGACCAGATGCTGGTGGGACGCCGTCACGGAAGCGCGAAAAGAGATCGAGCGGATCGAGGGCTCGAACTTTGCGGTGTTCCTCTTCGGCCTCATTGTCGTGCCCGAGCCTCTTCAATATCAATACCAGAAGATTGCGGGCATTGAGATTGTCTGCGTCGCCCGCAAGTGAGATATTGACGTGAACGTGCGCGGTTTGCCAATCACCACGGCTCGCATCGATCTCCGCGAGGGCAAAATAGGACGCCGATCGCCAGGCCGCATTCCAGGTGGCCTTGTATAGCGCGTCGTAGGCTTCCTTATCGTGGCCGCGAAAGCGCTCCACGATGCCCAGATTGTAGTAAGGCTCACCATCATAAGGATTCGCATTGAGCCTGGTCAGGCGCGCGATGGCAGTCTGAAAGTGCGCTGCAGCCTGATCAAACTCGCCTCGTCTCATGTACCAAAGGCCGAGAGCGCAATTTACGCGGCTATCCTCCGGATCCCGTCTGAGCGCTTCATGCCAATAGGCTTCAGGGTACCGAGTCGCGTGGCGATACTGATTGAGATGCAGACCTGTGAGGTAAAGCTCCTCGATGGTCTTAACCTCCTGCGGTGCAGGCGGCTCGATTGCAACGACAGATGCTTTCGCCGGAATCACCTTGGCTGCGTCGTATTCTATAAGGGGTGCGCCTTGCGAGATCGCGCGCACACTCACGGGCTGGTCGGCAAGGTGCTCGGGAATCTCGACTGAGAAGAGGATGGGATGAGCGGCATCCAGGTTAACTTCACGGCGATCAATTTCCGCAGGTCCGGATCTGCAAACGACCGTAGTCTTTCCCCGTGAGTGAGTTCCATACAGGCCAATACGCGCCTGCCGATTTTCTACGCGCACGTTGAGCGCAGCATCCAGATTGGCAGCTTGGGGTATTCCGATGGCCTGAATTGGAAACCAGTTTTGGACAAATGTCTTCGTTTCCCACGGCGCAAGGAAGGAAAAGTCCGGCTGATTATCCGTATAGACGCCCGCCATCAGCTCGATGTAGGGGCCATCGTGATCCGTCAAGCTTCGGTCCCACGCGTAGCCGAACTCATGATTGCCCCAGGTCCATTGCTTCTTGCCGGGAGAGATATGATGATTCGCTACATGAACTACTCCGGCATTCGCGGAGTGATCGTATCCTCCAAAGAAGTCCTCTTCTGTCTTCGTGATCATGTAGCTGGTCGGCACGGGAATGTTCGAGTACCAGCTCAGATCGTCTGGCGGGTAAGAGCCATCGGGCTGAAAACACCGAGGCTTCTCCTCGATCGGAACGCCGGAAGCAGCGCGGCTTGCGTAATCCACGCCATTGTAGGTCCCGTTGCTCTGCGGAAAGGTAGTCGCGGCACGCTTGGCATGGTCTGCAACGAACCGAACATCGGTTGGGAAAAACGACTGATATTTCTCATGCACCCGGGTCGCGACATTTGCCCACCAGAGAAATGTCTGCACATAGGGAGTGCGATTGAAGAGCCTGACCTTCAGTTCCACAACGGCGCGGCCGGGGCGAAGGCATATGCCGTGCATGCCCTTCATGCGCAGCATGGGATCGTGGTCGCTACACCATATAGTCACCGAGCCGTCTGAATCATGCGCGATCTCGGTCTCGACAGGCATGAATGTAGCTGGGCGATGGTGCTGCGGCCAATTGAACTCAACGCCGCCTGATATCCAGGGCCCCGCCAACCCGACCAAAGCTGGTTTGATCACGTTCTGCCGGTAAAAAAAGTCATATCCTGTTGTCTTGTCGAGCCCCACGTGGATTCGGCCGCCGATTTCGGGCAGGACCATGAGCCTCAAGTATTCGTTTTCAATGTGGATGGCTTGCCAACTGCGTTTTGTTGGTTCAGTCGCAATACGATCGATAAATGGCAGAGGATAAACCCGACCACTACTGCCCTGATAAACGCGTTTTTCGAGGAACATCGGATTTAGATCGGGATTAGCGGGCGAATAGGTCAATATTTCCACGGCTTCCCGCCACGCTTTCACAGGACCGTTGAGGCCAGGTGGGGCGTCCGGAAGTTCTAAGAGACTCTCGCCGGTTTCCGATTCTTGATAGCGGTCTTCGGTTAGCATGGAACTTTCCTGAGCGGTAACGTACACGTAAATCTAGTTGCTGATTTCCGCTGCTGTCAAATGTGGATTTCCGCCGTCGGCCGTGCGACCCGCGAGGTTTGACGTGATCGTTCAGCCATAACCCGGATTGATCTCTCAAATGTAACAATTTCGAAATGCCCGATTGCGATAGGTTGGCTGAATCCGTGAACGAACCAAAAACGCTCTTGCTTGAGAATGATCTCTTACAGGTTCAAATCGTCCCTAACTTCGGCGGCAAGATCACTTCCTTGCGCAGTGTGCGAACCGGGGAGGAGTTTCTGCTGCCTCCCCTCAAGGGCTACCGACACGTTTCAGCCTATGCCAGTTTCAGCGAAAGTGACGGGGGTGGCTTTGACGAGTGCTTGCCGAGTGTCGCGACCTGCGACAGCATTGCGGATGAACCTCCGGTGCCCGACCACGGCGATTTGTGGCGGTCGAAGTGGCATGTCGACTCGAGGGGCAGTGCCATTGTCCTCCGTGGCGATGCGGTGTCACGTCCCCTGCGTCTGAGCAGGCGCGCCACACTAGATGGTTCATCGCTCGTCCTGGAGTATGATCTTGTGAATTTATCGGATACGCCGGCCACATGGCTCTGGTCTGCTCACCCACTTCTCAAGGTCGATAGCGGGGATCGTATCGTGTTGCCTCATGAGATTGAAAGTCTCACGGTGAGCTACTCCGCCGGCGACCTCCTTGAAAAGGCCAGTTGCGTCCGGTGGCCACTTGCACAATCGACATCGGGCCGTACTGTCGATCTCAGTAAAATGAGCGATAGGGATGGAATAACTGCACACAAACTATTTGCCCGAATGGGCGAGTCCGGCTGGGCTGCACTGTATCGGCAGAGGGTTGGGCAAGGGCTTGTGATGCGGTTTGATCCGTCGGTTCTCCCTTACATGGGACTGTGGATCTGCTCTGGTGCATGGCCTGAGTCCGGAACTGAAAAACAATACACCGTGGCGCTTGAACCGACGACGTGCAACACTGACTCCTTAGCGCATGCACATTTGAATAAAACATTTCGCAGTCTGAACGCTCGAGAGCACTTCAGTTGGCAACTGGAGATTCAGCTAGCCGGGGCCGTCCAGTTTCTCAACTATCAGGATTTCTGTGCGACTGCCAGCACTGTGCGCTCCCTTGAGTCAAGTGCGTAGTTCCGTTTTCTTGCTCATTGAATGGCCGATGAAGAGCCTGAACTTGCTGATCGCGCTGCGATGAGCCGCACCATGATGACGCCATGGGCTGGGACAGTGGACGAAAAGCTATCGGCGAATTGACCAAGACCGTGCTGCCGCCACACGTCGCGGCCATTTTGTTCTCCGTGCAATCCGAGCTCAGTCCAGCCAACCGACAGAGAGCGCGGCGCAGTAGTCAGGTTGAACAACCCGACTGCGATCGATCCATCGTCAAGAGGCTTGCTCAAGATGAACTCGTCGTCGGTCTTGCGAACAATGGCGGCTTGTTTGCCCAAAGAGTCCTGATCAATAGCGATCACTTCAGAGTTACAGAGGACGTTGAGTGTGAATGCGTCGAGCTTGCTCATATCACCCGAGAATATGAGCGGTGCCGCCATCAGCGACCACATGGACATATAACTGTACTGTTCCTCGTGGGTCAACGAGGTGAGACGGGCAGGAGCAACTATATTGTTCGCGTCCCCGACGGTTCCTATAAGGATGTAATCGGGATCGTTCCAGCCACCCGGGCTGGAATACTCGCTCAAAGCCGCGTTGGCAAACCCCACTTTGTAAAACCCCGGCAGTGCAGCGCCGCGCACCACGCCAAGATCGCCGGTGGTTCGCCACGAGTTGCCGCCCACTTGCTTTCCCCATGTCCAGACGTCGCCCACGCCGTACTGGCACATATTCAGAACCATGTCGCGATCAAGGTCTTTGAGAATGCCGGCCATTTTCACATAGGGCGCCTGGAGAGAAGGCAGGGTCTTGTCTTTGGCGATGTGGCCATAGGAACACCAATCGTACTTAAGTAGATCAAAGCCCCAATTTGCGAACTGGTGAGCGTCGGCATCTTCGTGCTGATACGATCCCTCAAACCGCGCACAGGTCAGCGGCCCGGGGGAGGAATAAATGCCGGCTTTCAAACCGAGGGAGTGAATGTAGGCGGTGAGTGCGCGCATATCGGGGAAGTGTGAGTTGGGAAGAATATTTCCGTGCGCGTCGCGTGTTGGACCTTTCAATGCGGGATCGTCCGATACCGGGGTTCTGGCCCAGGCGTCGTCGATGTCAATGTATTGATAGCCAAAATCCGCCATTCCCGAGCCAATCATCGCCGTGGCTGCGGTTCGCACATCGGCTTCCGTGATGTGGCCATAGTAGGTGTACCAATCATTCCATCCCATTTGCGGCGTCAGGCCGATCGTGTCACCCACCACGATTGCAAGAGTAACGCTATCTTTGCCAAGCGCATTGGAGGCTCTCAAGGTTACAACATACTTACCCGGTGTTTCCGGCGCCCTACCGGAGATAATTCCGGACCGTCGATCCAGCTTAAGAGATGCAGGGAGATTTCTGGCTAAGTACCGCATCGGCCGGTTTCCTGTGCAGGGAATCCTATACAAAAACGGATGGCCTGCTCTCACTCCGTACAGTTTGGGGCCATTCAGGTGCGGAGTAGACGGCGGTTTTGGCGTTCGCAAATCCTGGTCCTGTTGGCCCGATGCCCAGCACGCTCCCAGCGCAAATGCCATTACCAGTGCGGCGAATCGATGGGCAAGGCGCGTTGTCACTCCAACGTTTGGCATAAATTTCCCTCTTTCCGAGCTGTCCACGCTTACAGACTTTCAATCCGAGTTTCCGCAGAAGAGAAAGACAAGGCCGAACAAACAGTTCGCTGCGTACATCGATAAGCTCCGCGTCCCCCCCAACTCCGTATCAATGGGCGAAACGCATAAGTTAGCGAAAATGGGCTGCGAGCGAAGCGCTATTAGGCGATGCAGAGCGGTCCGTACAGACAATCGCCGTTAACGTACACGATGGTTCGGAAGCTTGTCCATCCGCCGCAACGAAAGCAAACCCCGCGCCCGTCGGAAGTGCGGGGCGGCGTCTCGAGAACTGGCGTTAACCAGCCGTCTCTTGCCATACAATCGAATCTTCGAGCGGATCGATATGAAACCTGCCAGCATCAAGGACATCGCTCAGGCTCTGGGCGTCTCGATTGGCACGGTGGACCGCGCCTTACACAACCGTTCCGATATAAGTCCCGCTACTCGGGCCCGAGTTCTCAAGAAAGCCGAGCAACTCGGTTACCGGCCGAATCTTGCCGCCCGCTCCCTCAAACTGAATCGCAGATTGCACATCGGTGCCTACTTCCCCGAGCAGATCGCTTCGTTTTTCGATCTTCTGCGCTCCGGAGTCTGCGCTGCCTCCTCAGCTTCGATTGGATTGAATGTCGATCTGGCTTTTCGTTCCTTTCCCAGGCTCGATGTGGGAGATGTAGAGTTACTCTCCGCCGATGCCAGCCGGAGGTTTGGTGGCATCCTGATCACCCCAGGCAATCCTAGCCGTATTGAACCTGCCCTGCGCACTCTTGCGCGCAGGGGTGTCGCGATCATCTGTGTCGCCAGCGACGCTCCACGGAGCGAGCGTCTGGCTTCGGTCGCGATCGATGCCTATGCCAGCGGCGCTATTGCCGCAGACCTTTTTTCTCGCACGATTTTCAAAACGGGGCATTTGGCAACTATCACCGGAAAACTAACTACGCTCGACCATGCGGAGAAACTGCGCGGGTTTGCGGCCAATCTCGCTTTGTATGCGCCTCACCTGACTCTGCTGCCTGCTATCGAGTCGCACGAAAGCCCGCAGGAAGCCCACCGCCAGGCCGTGGCTCTACTGTCGCGGTCGCCCCGACCTCTGGGAATCTATGTAAGCACAGCCAATAGCTTGCCTGTGCTACACGCGCTTGAAGAGGTGAATTTGCTCGGCAAAGTTCAGGTGATCACCACGGATATCTTTCCAGAGCTTGTCCCTTATATTGAATCGGGCAGTGTTTTTGCCACGTTGAATCAACGCCCCTTCAGCCAGGGCAAGACTGCATTCGAGTTGCTGGTACGCTACCTGGTTGATGGTTCGGTTCCGAAACCAGTGACTTCTCTTGCCCCGGATATCGTGCTGCGCAGCAATCTGGCACTCTTCGTCAACCCATAGCCAAAATCCGTCTTGCGGCCAGTCAAGTGCCGAAGCGCCAACGCATCCGTTATCGTACACGTGGCTTAGATTCAAGACCGCCTCTTACGGTCGATGCTTTGCATGGAGGGATGCAAAATTCACCCGCCAGACGCCGGATCCCCAAAACAATCGAAGCCTGTTTCTTTACCCGCATCCCAGCTAACTCATTGAATAGCAGCTTGTTAAGCTAGTCGCCCACTGTGGAGGCCACAGTGAACCGCTTGCTCACCACTGTGAATTGACTTGATTATTGCGGTTTGCGCGGCGGACTGTAGCGCCAGTAAATGCATCAAGAATTTCTACGCAACGGAATTGGCTTCATGCTCGGAGAGACTTGCCGAACTGGTGACAGGTGGTCTCTCCGCAGATGGGGCGAGGGGTCCTTCGTGATAGTCGGAAATCCCCTACAGGAGGGCCAGCCTATAGGAAGGGAACAGAGCAACGATTCAGGAGGCAAGATGCGTTTGGCTATCGTATTCAGCACAATGAACGGGCCGATGTGGCGGCGGAGAAGCCGGAAGTGGATGCAAGAACGAGGCTTAACTCCTACGCTGGCGGGCATTCCTGGAGAGTGGAAGACGCTGATGTTGCCCTTCATCGCAGCGTTGGGTTTGGTGCTGTGTAGCTCAGTCTCCGTGGCACAAAGCGGTGCCGGTGCGATTCAGGGAACCGTGACCGATTCGACCGGGGCCGTCATCCCGGGGGCCGCCATCCACGTGGCTAACCAGGACACTGGTGTGGGGGCCGACACGAAGAGCAGCGCGGCCGGATCGTACCAGGTGCCCGGGCTATTCACGGGGACTTATATCGTGACGGTAACAGCGCCGGGGATGGAGACCTACCAAAGAACGATTGACTTGCTGGCGGGTCAAACTGCCACCATCAATCCGTCGCTGACGCCGGGCGCAGTGACCCAGAAGGTTGAGGTAACCGCGAACGCCGTTCAGCTCGTCACGACGACTAGCGCCACCCTGTCCTCCGCGTTGGAAAACAGCAGGATCAACCAGCTGCCAATGAACGGACGGCAAATAATATCGCTGGTTGGAGAGACCACTCCCGGGCTAACCAGTCACTATGGTCCCGGTACGATCGCCAATGGTCTCATGGAGGACTCATCGATCGAATATGAGGCGGATGGCGTCCCGTTGCTCAACCGGAACTTCGGTGGGCCCAATTCGATGACCCAATCTCAATATCCCGATCCGGATACGATCCAGGAAGTCCACACCGAGACTGCCAATTCCGGGGCGCAATACGCGACACCGGCTACGGCCGTCATTTCCACCAAGTCGGGTACCAATTCGCTGCACGGTTCGGCCTTCGAAACCATGCGCAATAACGCCGTCGGCATCGCGAGGAACAGATCGAATCCTCCCAACTTCGTCGCGCCTCATTTGGTGCGCAATGAATTTGGGGCTTCAGCCGGTGGTCCTATCATCATCCCTCACCTTTACGATGGCCGGAATAAGAGTTTTTGGTTCTTTGCTTATGAGCGCTATTCACAGATTTCCACCAGTTATGAGCCGGTATTTGTGCCGACGATGGCCATGAGAGGCGGAGATTTCAGTGGGTTGACCAGCAATAACGTGTTGCAGCAGCTCTATGATCCGATGACGACTGCGCCATCCGCTAATTGCAACGGCACCGGCGTCGCCAATCAGTATTGCCGTGCGCCCTTCGGCAACGGTATTGCGGGCAGCCCGGGTGATAATCAGATCCCAGCCAGCCGTCTGAACCCGACGTCCAAGATTCTCTATGACATGACGCCGCAGCCCTCAAACTCTTCGAATCCTCTGGTTAGCAGCAATCTTTCTGTTGCCAACCCGTCCATATTTATCGTGCCGACCATCACCTTTCGGGTGGATCACAGTTTCAGCCAGAAGGACAAGGCGTATGTACGATATACATCCAACAACCAGACCAACCTTGCGCTACGCAACTATCCAAAAGCTTCCCCCGCAACGCTTGCGGCCGATGGCATTCCTGCTGGTGCCAGCGGTCTGCAAAATATTGGGGATGCGCAGTATGCCGCTGCGTTCAATTACACGCATGTCTTTTCGCCCACCTTCTATTCCGAAACCACTGCGGCCCAACAGTGGTTCTATCAGTATGTCGGCGGGGGCGGTTTTGCAAAGACCAATTATGAATCTGGGGTTTTCAATCTACCCAATAACTTCGGTGAGACCGGGTTTCCCGTCATCTGCGGCAGTTGCCTCATGCCCTTCGGCGGCGATCAGTTCCAGTACTACGAAAATCAGATCGTCTTTGATTACGATGAGAATCTGACCAAGACCGTGGGTCGACACCAGTTCCACTTCGGAGGGCGCTACCGGCGAGAACGGCTTTCCTATCTTCCCTCGCGGCAGAACGACTCAACAAATTTCGATGCCACCGGCACTTCTCTGGACAACCCGGCAACGGACGCGACCGGTGGCTATAGCGGCCTTCCAAACACGGGCCATACCGAGGCCGACTTTTTCCTCGGCGATGCTTCCTTGTACAGTGTGACATTGGAACCACCCCAAGGCCACGGACACGACATGGAGTGGGACTTCTACTTCCAGGATGACTACCGTCTGACCAAAAACCTGACGTTGAATCTGGGCCTCCGCAATACGTACATTCCGGGGTTCTGGACGAAGAACGGCCTAAATACCGCATTCGACTTCAAGAACGATGCGTTTGTGATGCCCAACCCCACGTCCTACTACGTCACCAACGGCTATACAACGCAGGCGATCATTAACAACCTCCAGAACAATGGCGTGAAGTTTGAGACCTCCTCGCAGGCTGGATATCCAAACACGAACATGAACAACATCAATGAGTTTGAACCGCGCGTGGGCTTTGCGTGGCAGCCATTCGGCACCAGGATCGGTACTGTGCTGCGTGGGGGCTACGGAAAATATGTCTTTCCTACCGCCTTACGCAGTTCCTGGCAGAACAGTTTTTCTGGTTTTCCCTATGTCCAAAACTACACGCAAAACTATAACTCCTCTGCCCAGTCTCCAGATGGATTGAATAACTATCTCGTGCGAAAGCCGCAGAACGTTTTTATGGGAGTGAACGACCAGAATGTAGTGAATAGTTCGACGACCAATGCCATCCTTCCGGGCTCCAGCATCACCGCTCTCAGTCCGAACTATGCCCCCGACGTTGCCCAGGAGACGAGCCTCACCATCGAGCAGCCGCTCAAGGGGAATTCGGCGCTGCGGGTTAGCTGGGTATATACCCGTGGGACCGATCTGGACCAGACCTATGCCGTGAACAATCCGTACTCTGCTTTCGTCTGGAACATGTCGACCGGCACCGCAACGCCTACCGGCGGAGCTTCGGCAATTGGGACCAATCAATATCAAGCGACCGCGTTGGGTCCGTATAACAATACGACCTACGGCGGCATGAGTTATTACGGTAAAACCGGTTACTCGAATGACAACGCGTTACAAGTCAACTACCAGCGGTTGTTTCATCACGGGATCGCGTATCAGATCTTCTACGTGTGGCAGAAAGCCTTCACTGGAGATGGAACCGTCCAGACTCCGCAAGACTATCTCAGTGTCGCCGGGACGGCTCCAAACACTACGTTCGGACCGGTTGCTGGCGGCAGCAGCGCGATCATACCGGGCGCCACACCTCCAAGCCGGCCGGCCGGCTCGAATTCCTGGGAAACCTGGCGCGGGCTGACGGACTTTGAACAGTACGTAGTCAATGGCGGCAACCCGAAGCAGGAGATCGAGTTCAACGGTATTATCGACCTGCCCTTCGGGACTGGGAAACGGTTCCTGGGGAATTCCAACCGATTTCTAAATGAAGTAGTCGGAGGTTTCCAGCTGGCAGGAGATGGAGCCATTTTGAGCGAGTATTTCGCGCCCATCAGTTCCCATTGGGGGCCGACTAACCCGATCAAGGTATACAAACACGGTCTTCCAATTCAGGACTGCCGTAGCGGTGTGTGCTTCAACAGCTACGAGTGGTTCAACGGATATCTTGGTCCTTCAGTTCTTCCCGCTCCCTTAGGCAATTGCACATCCAAATGTGTCAATGGTCTTCCCGCCAACTGGGTGCCATTTTCAACTCCGATCAACAATACTCAGTTTGATTCCACCGGAAAAGCCTATCCCTACTATGGGACTGACGAGGTACAAGTTACCTCGCCTACGCTGAATAAGGGGGCCCCACTCCCTGTTCCCTACTCGCCGGGTCCAGCGGGGAATCCTCTTTTCATAAAAACCCTCCTTCCTGGACCCATCAATTGGACTGTGGATCTTTCTCTCTTCAAGGTATTTCCAATCACTGAAAAGGTGAACTTGAGAGTGAATCTGGATGCCTTCAACGCCTTTAATGTGCAGGGGTATAACAACCCGAGTGGAACGGACGGCACGGAACCGGTCCAACCGGGAGGTGTGGGCGCTACTTCTCACAACACGCCTCGTCAACTGCAACTCACGGCGAGGCTGACGTTCTAGCCGCCGCTTCAATCACGGAACCCTCGCTCTGATTATGCCCAGTACTTGAGCGCAATTCGTATCTCTGTCAGCCAATGACTGCCCACGAGTGGACGTGATAGCCACTGCCGGTTTCATCGGCGTGGCCCGTGCGATTGTCCCAGGTGAGCTTCAGTTCGCCCTGGGAGGCGCGCATCGAGAAGGGGATTGAACCGTCTCCATACACGCGCACGCTGAGCTGCCTTGTCTCAGGACTGCCGGCGAACTGACCTACATTGGCCCAGGGCACGAGGCTTCCACTTTTGACGTAGACAGGGATATTCTCTGCGGAGGCGGAAACCGAGATCTCGGTTCCGCCCTGGATGGGCGCGCCGGTCCAGAAGTCATGCCAACTGCCGGCAGGAAGAACCACTTTGCGGTTCGCTTCGCCGGCGAAGAGTGGAGCGACCATCATGCGATCGCCCAACAAATATTGGTCGTCGACGGTGTGCAGGCGCTTGTCATGCGGGGTATCCAGCACGAGCGCGCGAAATGGGGGCGTCCCATCCCGAGCATAGCGCTGGAAGGCGGCGGTGAGGTAGGGGATCAGCTGCATCCTCCAGCCGATGATCTCCCGGCAGCGAGACTCCAGCCGCTGCCAGTTATCGAGAAAGTGGTCAGAGTTGTTGAGCGCGCGGTCCGTCTGCTTCCAGGGAGGGTTCTTCATGTACCAGCAGTCGACCTGCGCGAGGGGCGAGAACACAACGCTCTGCAGGCGACGGATGAGATCTTCTTCGTTCTGCGCCTGTCTGACTTCAGGACACCACAGCAGCCCACTGAAGCCGGAGTTTGCAAGCGCGCGAATGTAATCGCGGTGATTGTAAAGATCGCTATAGAGTACGAACGGGTAGGGCGCGGCGAGCGCACCACTCGAGCGCACCAGCCCGTATGTCTCGTGGTTACGTTTGCGAAATGCATTCCAGATTGCCATCTGGTAGCGCAACCCGAAGACGCTGTGCATCTGCTCGCCATCAACGCCCGAGGCAAAGGTGCTTGTCTCCGGGAAAGACCAGCCGTGGGTGTAGTCGGAGTTGTCGCACTCGTCCAGCTTGAAGCCGCTGATGCCGGTGTCGATCAGCGTCTTACCATGGAAGTCGCCGAAGGCATCTCTGGCAGGCTGTCCGGCGAAGTCGGGAACGAGCCCTTCCCAGACGCCGAAGTTTCCAGAGTGAGATTCCAGGGATGGAAACAGGGGGGATGAGGGATGCGTGAACGCGTGCTCCCAGAGGTTCACGCGGAAGTTCTGATGTTGCGTGGCATCAAGGAATCCGTCGGGGTCAGGAAAGCGGCCCTTGTCCCAAACGAACGAGCAGGAGTAGGAGTGCGATTGCCATCCAGGTTCGAGCCCGATGACATCGCAAGGGATTTTACGCTCACGAAATTCGCGTCCTAGTGACAGCACGTCGGCCTGCGAGTCCTTCGCCATCATGCGAAACCAGAAGCCCAAGCCCCATTCCGGCGGGACGAAACCTCCCCCGGAGAAAGCGTTATACCGGCGGACCGCATTCAGCATGTCGGGCCCGTTGAACAGGTAAATGTCCACACCGGCCGCGCCGGGCACGTCGACCATCACGAAGTCACTGTGGTCTGCCGTCTCGACGTTCACATATTTTGGGTCGACCCCGGCATCGGAGACCGGCGCTGTGGAGTGCGAAGGTCTGGGATGCGCGTTGCCGAGATAGAACGTGGCGTAGCGGGCGGTATCGATGAGGATGCCGACGCCCTGGGTTGTGACGTAGAACGGCACTGGCGCGTGCGAGTCACCGGTATCCATCTTAGGATCGGCGTTCACGCGCACGGTTTTCTTGCTGCCGCGCTGCGAGAAAGAGAGGAGTTGCAGGCCGAGGCCGAAAATCTGTTCCTCCGGTTTGAGCGGCAACTGGACGGTGCACCCGCGCGGCGCTTGCGTGGCGCTGATTGACAGGGTGGGAGCGCTGTCGGCCGGAGGCAGTGCGGCAAACACCGCAGTGTTCGGAGGCACCAAGCGGCTGGACACGGGTGTGAACTTCTCTGGCGTGCCGACCGTTGCGCGCCATACTCCGGGATAAATTGAGGTCCATGCGCCCACCATCGGCGGTTCAGCGCTGGACGCTTGACCGGCTGTCCATCGTGGAAGCGCGACAACTGCACTACCGGCTACGAGCGTTTTTGCAAGATCACGGCGCGAGATGGCCATTCCTGAACCTCTGTAACTCAGGGTATAGCGTGCGGTGCCCGCTGCGCATGTCCAAGCAGGTTATCGCGCGTATTCCTTCATCTGCTGGGCTGCCATCAGAAATGCACCAACCCCATAGACGTAACTCGAGGACTCAGTGAACGCTCCTGGAGCAGCGCCGATCGGCTGAATACAGCCGAGGCGTCCATCGGCATAAACGTGCTGAAGCATACCTGCCCATGCGCGCTCGATGACGGGACCAAACTTCTTACGATCCAACAGCCCATGATTCACGCCCCAGGCGATCCCATAAGTAAAGAAGGCAGAGCCAGAGATCTCCGGCAGAGGGTAGTGCTCTGGATCAAGCAAGCTCGGTTTCCACAGTCCGTCTGGCTGTTGCACCTCTGCGATTCGCGTGGCCATGTCTCGAAAGAGTCGCTCATACTTGCTGCGCAAAGGGTCGTCTTTGGGCATGGCGTCGAGCACATCTGCCAGGCCGGCTAGAACCCAGCCGTTGCCGCGCGTCCAATATATGTTCGCGCCGTTCTGTTCATGCTTCCCGATGTAAGTGGCGTCTCGGTAAAATAGTTTCTGCTCGGGGTCATAAAGATGTTTCTGCGTCAATGACCACTCGCGGTCCATCGCGACGATGTACTTACGATCGCCAGTGATCACCGACATCTTGACGAGACCCGCTGGCGCCATGAAGAGAGCGTCACACCACCACCACAGGTCTTTGTCCGGGGTGTCGCTATACCGAACGAGACGATCGAAGGTCACACGTGCATCCTCGATCCGGATGGGGTCGTGCTCCTCCAGATAGAGCGTTTCGTAGGCCTGAGCGATTACTTCGTCATCGGCATGCAGATTGCGCGTTGCCCATAGCTTCCAGCGAAACTCCTTAGCCTGCGCCAGAACCACGTTGTGATACTGGCGGTCGCCGGTCACCTCGCTAGCCGCGATCAGACCCAAATACAGGGGGCCGTAGGTCCAATCCTGGTTAAACTTTCCTTCGGCGTTTCTTAGCTGCCAGTCTGCGACCGTATGAGCCGCTTTCGCAATATCGTGACTCTTCATCGCGGGCGAAAGCACGCCACGCGAACTGCCGTCAGCATTTGAGTCGCCCGCCGCAGCGGAAATGGCCGATCCTGACATTGGCATGGCGGGCTGTTGTGCCCGAACGGAAACGTTCACGCACAGCGAGCACGCGACGGCAATTGTCCACGTGAATTGGTGAGTCAACGCGGTGATCTCCGTAGATCGAGGATTTTCGATGCGCCTCACACGCGAGGATACCGGTCTCTCAGAGCGTTTGCAACAGGCCCCGCGAGCTTTGAAGCGAGGATCTTGAAAGGAGAATTGTCACGAGTGACAGGTCGACAGCAAGCGCTTCCTCAGCGAGTCATTCAGCCAAGGCTTAGCGGAGATTCAATGAAGATTGGGATAGGTGCGGTATGCTTCAACAGTAGCGGTAAGAGGCGTCCCCTCTACCGAGGTGACCTTTAGCAGGGCCTCAAAGTAGGGAAACCTGTCTGTATTAAAGGTCTTCTTCAGATTGGACAACTGGCTCTCGGAGAGAAGGAAATCCCCGGCTGCTTCCGTGGCCTCTGCTCCAGTACCCTCAACCAGAAGAACAATTCCGTTGTGATTTGGTTTGGGGAGATAGCCGATCACACAATACTGCAGGGAGTTCATCTGGGCATAATTCGCTTGTTCGCCGGCGGCGGGTGCCCGATTAACGACAACATTGGACCCACTGTTGTCGAATCTCACAGTGAAGTTCATACGGCCTTCGAAAAGGTCGTCCCATGGATTGGAAAGGCGACCGCCGATCAGAATCACATTGTCCCGGTTGCTCAGGTCCGGCATATAGTCGCGCGCGTTGTAGAGATGGATTGTTTTGCCCAGTGGGTCGAGCTTCAAGATGCGGTTGGCTAGTTTGAATTCGTCCTGGCTGCCCATGTTCCAACGGACGATTCGACCTACAACCGTATGCATCTCCGGAGTCATATTCCGAGACTGAGTTTCACTAATGTAGGCGCGGTTCAGATATTCGTCGAACGAAAACGAGTCTTTGTCGATATCCTGAAGCAAGCCCAGAGACGCGTCGGCAAGAACCACATCCGTATCCGGGTTGGCGCTGAGGATACCACCCCAGAATTGCGCCACAGACGGCTCATACTGCCAGGCGAAAAGGGAGCGATGCAGGACGCGATACTGGCTATAGAAATAGAGACAAGCCACGGCAAGCGCGATGCCGATCGCCGCCACGGACACAAGAGCAGCGAGCCCTAAGGGGCGTTGCCGGGACACTCCAGAAGGTTCCTGAACAGCGGTGGATGGAGAGGCAATGACGGTCATGACCGGCGAAGGCTCTAGAGCCACTGGCCCTGCCGGACGGTTCTTAAAGACCGGTAGATAGCTCCCGCGCGGGATCTCGAGGATCAAGGTCTCGTCCGCGCCTTCTGAATCGAAATACGCCTCGATTCGCTTGCGCAGGTCGCTGACGTTGGTGCGGACGATGTTGTCAGCGCTGGTGTCATAACCCTCAGGCCGCCGGAAGACGTCAACGCCGATCTGCTGTTCGTGGACGGCTTCGGAACGATCGTTAAGGGAGCGCTTTGCAATATAAAACAGAAGCTCTTGCAGCCTTGCCGCACGCTTCAACTGTGAACTTGCCGCAACGCGCTCTAGGAGTGCCCAGCGGGTTTGGTAATCGGGGAGTTCTTTGACTTGTAGCGACGACGCCATCGGCATTGACTCCCGTGCTTCATGCTTGCCACCGCAAATTCGTTTCAAGGATACGGTGCGCAATTGTAATCAACTGGGTCCCGGAGTGTCATGTTCATCTGAAAGGGATCGTCAGGTAACCCATTTGTGAGGGTGCTAAGTGCCAGGAAGATCGCCTTGCGGGCGCCCGCTCTCTTCATGCAACTCATTGAAAGATAGCGCTTTAATCCGAATGACCACTGTGGGGCACCACAGTGAAGCGATCTGGTCACCACCGCGAATTGACTTGATTGTTCTGATGCGCGGGCCGACTCTAGCGAAATAAAACGCCGAAAAACTGACGCGACGTTGAATGCGCTCCATAGTTGAAGAGAACCGGCCGCTGAAATCGATGCCAAAGCAAACGAGCTTTTCAGCCATCTCCTTGGTTCAAGGATCGCCTATATCGAGCCATTCGGGTGGATGCGTTGGCAACATCGTGACCCTAGGCCGGTGCCGAAATGGCAGCCGAGAAGGTTGGAGTATATTTCCATAGCCCGGCCAGAAATTGTAAGTGAGAGGAGATTATGTCGGTAAAGCGGTTCGCATCTGTCGGAGGAATCATGATGTTTGCCTGGATGGTCTCCACGCCCCTTTATGCCGTCGAGAGTGCGTCTCCTTCGCTCATTCGGCTTGCGACAGATCAGCCTGTTTCGCTCCAATTCTTTGGTTCACCGGATGCGGAACTGTTCACAAAGGAACTCGAGGCGTCGTTTCAAGGCGTGCTCGAAAGGAATTTCGTCCCCGTCGCCGGCAATAGCTTTCCTGCAGGGTTCGTCAACGCATCGCTTCCGGGCTTCCCCTGGGCGGGCACGATGTGGACACGCGATGGAGGCACCTTCATGCGCGAACTCGTCATGCGCGGATATACAGAACATGCTTCGATGCTGGCCGAGTGCTTGATGCATTTGGTGGAAAAGGATCCGAATGGGTTCTACTCGTTCCCGGAATACTTCAAGGGATCGCAGCCGGGCTGGGGTACAGAGATGGATGGCTCGACGTCGATCGTCATTGGCATGGTGTTGCTATGGGAACGTCTGCCCGACGGAAACTCCACGAAGAAAGATATTCAACAGTTCCTGTTTCAGGAAGCCTCGCCGCTCAGCAGTATTGAGTTCGAGCTGAAGACGAGGCCGCTGGTAGAAGGGAGCGGTGAATTCGGCTGCGGCCTGGGAGTTGCCGGCCTTTGTTACAACGTGGCGCAGAATAACCTGGTCCGGCTCGCTCTGCTGGCGGCGGCGAGGATGGCAGATGAGACCGGGAGTGGTGCAACAGCAGAGAGATATCGCACTCTGGCGGAGCGTGTCGACGATGCCATGCAGAAATACCTGGTCGACAAAGACGGGGCATGGATCTGGTGTATCAATGACAAAACGATGAAGGCAGACCCGAACGTATTGGCGGCTAAAGGGAATAAGGGCATTGGATCGATTAACGGCGTCGCCTCAATGAATGCGGACGTTCTCGGTTTTCGACCGCCAACCTCCTCATGGAAGGCAGGCGCGGTGCACAGCGAGAAGACGTTCTGGCATCTCTACAACACTCCGCTGCGTAAGATGGAGTTCGAACGCTATGGAATTTGGACCCAGTTCGATCTGCTTGCCGGAGGACTTCTTTCAAGCCCATCCTATGGTCAAGGATATGCAATTCAGACCATGCTTCTCTTCGATGACCTCAGCATGGCGGACAAGGCGCTATCGTGGCTGGCAACGGCAACGTTTCGGCCCGTGCCAGAATACAATCTTCATCGAGATTCCCCCTATTACTTCTATGAGCGTACTTACTCCCCGGATGCGGTCGGGAAGATTCCGCTCGACGAAGGTTGCGGCGCGCTGAACCTGGTGAACGTTTCGGAGCCCTTGAAAGTGTCGCGACTCATGCTCGGTGTTGATGACTCATCGCGACATTCCACCCTGATTCTTCCGAGAATCCCGAAAAGCTGGACGGGTGTTGTAGCGCATAACTGGCCGATTCTGACGACTGGCGGAATGGTGAGAGCCGATATTTCGTTCAAAAAGAAAGTTAGCGGTGGCGATTTCACACTGAAGCTTGGTTCCGGTGAACAGATCGATGATCTGAAAGTCCGAATGCCTTCGAAGAATGGATATGTCTGGCGTGAAGAGAAACATGCGCAATCTGCGCATTTTGTGACGCAATGAGTAACTCCAGCAAGTCGTGGGAGTGATGGTGGGCCTGTCGAGCTGAATGCACGAATCAGATTCAATCTGGAGAGGTACAAGGGCAGAAATATGAAGAGGCGAGCATTTCTTTTGCGATCGAGTGCGGGACTGGCCACAGTCACGATGCCAGGCTTTGGACTGGCAGCGAGTACGGCAGGCGCTGCGGCTGTTGAGGAAACATCGGTGACGACTCAGCGGCCGATTGTGCATCCCGGAGTGCTCCAGACTCGAGCGGACCTTGAGTTTATGAAGGCGAAGATCAAGGCCGGGGAGGAGCCCTGGAAATCCTCGTGGGAGCTGTGGCTGACGGGTCCGGTCTCATCGCTGGACTTCAAGCCGAAACCGTTTGCCCATGTCATCCGTGGCGCCTACGCTGCAGGAGAGTTAGGTGGCCGCGAACTCTCAGAGAGCGCGGATGCGGCGAACAACCACGTGATGCAGTGGTATGTAAGTGGGGACGAGGCGCATGCGCGCAAGGCAATCGAGATCTTCGACGCATGGTCCAGCACCCTGGCGGATTTCTTCGAGAACGACGCCATGCTGCTGGCCGGATGGACGGGGGGCCAGTTCTGTAACGCGGCGGAGATATTGCGCGCAACCTATCCCGGATGGAGCGCTGGTTCGCAGGAACAATTCAAGCGTATGTTGCTGACGGTCTATGTTCCGCTGCTTCGAATGTTCTATCCGGAGGCGAATGGAAACTGGGACGCATCGATCATGTACACGCTATTGTCGATCGGCGTCTTCTGCGATGACCGCTTCCTGATGGAGTCGGTGTATCAGCACTATCGCACCGGACCAGTGAACAGTGGCATCACACGTTACGTTTACCCAAGCGGCCAATGCGAGGAATCGTGCAGAGACCAGGGGCACACGCAACTGGGGCTTGGATACCTTGCGAATACCTGTGTGGTGGCCTGGAACCAGGGCGTCGACCTTTTCGCTGAGGCGGACAACCGACTGGCGTTGGGAATCGAATACACGGCGCGCTACATGCTGGGGGAAGACGTGCCGGCTTACGGCAAAATCAGCGAGCAGACGCGCGGCAAATTCAGCGACATCTACCACATGATCCTGCAGCATTACCGCTATGAAAAGCAGATCGCGATGCCGTATACGGAGAAGGCGGCGGAGAAGGTGCTGCGCGCGCACACTGTGGCGACAATGTTTCGCGGGGATCACGGCAAAGTTCCTGCGAACCTGAAGCCGGCGCCGGCGGCTTCGAAGATCGCATTGATGGCAGGCGCGCAAGCGAAGCCGCTGGCCGCGCGACCTGCAGCGGCCATTACCGTTTCACCGGGCACACCGATCCAGGACGCATTGGACACGTTGAAGAAGAATGGTGGCGGAACGTTGTACCTCGAGGCGGGACTGCATACTCTGCCGGCAACGCTGATGCTGCCCAGCGGCGTCACGATCGTTGGGACGGGCTTGGACTGCGAGTTGTTCCTCGATCCGACCAAAGCGGGACATGAGGCGGCGATCAAGAATGCTGAACCTGATATGCACGACGTGGCGCTGCGGGACTTTGTGATTGAAGGAGGAGAGGCACCTAAGACCTCACAAGATCCCAATTCTGATGTAGGGAAGCGACGACTGATGCATGGGCCGATTCGCGCTGGAATTGTGTTTCAAGGTACAGCCATGCAGAATCTCAGGTTCGAGCACATCACGGTGCATAACTGTACCTACAGTGCGATCGAACTATTCGGGGCAGAACAGGTGGACATCGTCGATTGCGACATCTCAGGGAGCGGGGGGATGGTGCCGCCCGGACCGGGAAAGAACCACAATCTCAAGATGAATCACGTTTCACGCGTTGCAATCAGCGGTTCACGTTTTGCGGATGCGATGTGGGGACATGGGATCGCAGTGATCTTCGGGAACGACGTTACAATTCGCGATTGCGAAATTACGCGCAATGCGCTCGACGGAGTAATGATCGCCGAGAGCCAGAGGGTAAGGGTGGACGGCTGCCTTGCAGAAGGCAATGCAGGCACAGGTATCGCGCACGAGACGTGGATGGAGCCGAATCAGAATGTTGGAGTAAGCAATAACATCCTGCGCAATAACGTGGTGGCCCCCTAGAAACGTATCTGGAACCAGCTACCGAGCCACAGCTATATGTCTATCGCTTATTGCTCACGTCACCTGCTTCGACGGACAACGGCAATCGGGACATCGCTTTCTCCTGACGGAGGTTAACGCCTTTACTCTATTCCGATTCGCACATGGGAAAGCGGCGCAACCGAGTTAAGAAACGGTGGCTCACAGTCAGGTGGCACGCAGCGGCTCAGATGGATTGTTGCTCTGGATCGAAGTGATAATAGCGGGAGGAAGACAGGCATGCAGAGTGTATTCAAGTTGTTTGGGTCGATGGTCGTTGCGGGGTTAGCTTTTACCGCTGAAGGCCAAACATCAAAGCCGCCCGATATCACGAAACAACCAACGCTCTATGTAGTTCCCTATGCGCACCTCGACACGCAATGGCGCTGGGAGTTTCCGCAGACGATCAGCGAATATCTCCTGAAGACCCTGAAGGTAAACTTCGATTACATCGATAAATATCCGCACTACGTTTTCAATTGGACGGGATCCAATCGCTACCGCCTGATGAAAGAGTACTATCCGGCCGACTACGAGCGGATGAAGCAGTACGTCGCTCAAGGTAGCTGGTTTCCGGCCGGGTCCTCGGTGGAGGAAGGCGATGTCAATCTGCCTAGCGCGGAATCGATTGTGCGGCAGATTCTCTACGGCAATACTTACTTCCGGAAAGAATTCGGCAAAGCCAGTGATGAATACATGCTGCCGGATTGCTTCGGATTTCCGGCCTCGCTGCCTACCATTATGGCTCACTCGGGAATTAAGGGCTTTTCCACCCAGAAGCTGGGTTCCGACTGGCAACCAGCCCCAATCGTTGGCGGACCCGACTCTCCAGAAAAAACGCCTGCTGGTATTCCCTTTAACGTGGGCATCTGGGAGGGGACCGATGGAGAAACCGTCATTGCGGCGCTCAATCCGCTCGCATATGTTGACGGAATTCAGTACGACCTCAGCAAGAGTCCATCGCCACCTCCCGCGGGGGCGACGCCTGCACAGGTCTTCGGCAGGAGCAGTGGCGCCACAGACTGGGTCTCGCGCATTGCGCTCGATGGCAAAGCTACGGGCGTTTATGCCGACTATCACTACATCGGCACCGGTGATACAGGAGGTGCTCCAGATGAAGAGTCCATCAAATTTCTCGAGGGGCTGGTCACAAAAGGAACAATGATCCTGCCGCCGACTGTCGAAACCTCCAGTACCCACCCAGCAACGAATCCACCCGCTGATCCCGGGGTCCATCCGATCCGCGTAGGCGATGGTCCTGTGAGAGTTCTCTCGACGGCCTCCGACCAGATGTTCGCCGACATAAAGCCTGAGATGACGGCAAAGATGCCGCGCTATAAGGGCGACCTGGAACTGATCAACCACTCAGCCGGATCGCTCACCTCCGAGGCCTATCACAAGCGCTGGAACCGCAAGAACGAGATTCTCGCCGACGAGGCTGAGAAGGCTTCAGTGGCTGCGGCGTGGATGGGCGGACGCTCCTATCAGCAGCAGCGCCTGAACGATGCCTGGACGCTGGTGATGAGCGGCCAGTTTCACGATATTGCCGCGGGCACTGCAACTCCGCGTGCCTATGAGTTTGCGCAGAATGACGACGTGATCGCCCTCAACCAATTTGCCGACGTGCTGACCAGTGCCACGGAAGCAGTGGCTTCCGGGCTGAACACAGAGTCCACGGGTGTTCCCGTAGTTGTCTACAATTCACTCAACATCCCACGAGAAGATGTCGTCGAAGCCAGGGTTCCTTTCCCTGACGGGATGCCAGCGGCTGTGAAGGTTCTTGGCCCTGACGGCAAAGAGGTTCCCGCGCAGATTCAGGACGGTACAGTTCTCTTCCTGGCGAAGGCGCCGTCGGTTGGCTACGCGGTCTACGAGATCCAGAGTGCTGCAGCGCCTGAGATTTCGACGGAGCTCAAGGTCACGCAATCGTCGCTTGAAAACAGCCGCTACCGCGTCAGGCTGAATTCAGCCGGGGATGTCAGCAGCATCTTCGACAAGTTGCTCAACAAAGAGCTGCTCTCTGCGCCGGTACGCCTGGCCATCTCCAACGATGCACCAACGCAGTGGCCGGCCTGGAATATGGACTTCGATCAGGAGCAGGCTGCACCTCGCGCTTATGTGTGCGGACCGGCGAAGGTGCGTGTCCTCGAGAATGGTCCAGCCCGGGTCGCGATTGAGGTCTCGCGCGAGACTGAGGGATCGCGGTTTGCTCAGACTGTTCGTCTTTCGTCGGGCGACGCAGGCAACCGGGTTGAGTTTAGTGACGTCGTCGACTGGAGAACCCCGTCGGCGAGCCTCAAGGCTGTCTTTCCGCTTTCGGCCGCGAACCCGTTGGCTACCTACAACTGGGAGATCGGCACGGTCCAACGGCCAACTGCCTTTGACCGCCAGTTCGAAGTTGCGTCACACCACTGGATCGATCTGACGGATAAAGGTGGGACCTATGGCGCCACAATTCTTACCGACGTCAAGAATGGCTCTGACAAGCGCGACGACCATACACTCCGGCTGACGTTGATTCGCACTCCGGGTGCTCCCTTGCCCGGCCCCGGCGGCAATTTTCCCGATCAGCTGAACCAGGACTGGGGACGTCACGAGATTCTGTTTGGCCTCGCCGGACACGCGGGCGATTGGCGCCAGGGACAGACCGATTGGCAATCCTATCGCCTGAGCACTCCGCTTGTGGCTTTCACCACATCCCGGCACGCGGGAGCGCTGGGCCGCAGCTTCTCGCTGGTGAGCGTCGACGATCCCCGCATTCGGATTCTTGCCCTCAAGAAGGCCGAGCTGAGCGACGAAGTTGTCCTGCGTATGGTTGAGCTCGACGGCCACACTGCGCCCAATGTAAAGGTTAAGTTTGCAAGTCCGATCGCCTCGGCACGTGAGGTCAATGGCCAAGAGCTTCCCGTTGGACCGGCGACGGTCACCCAGGGCGTGCTCGAAACGTCATTCAAACCTTATCAGCCGCGCACCTTTGCTCTTCGTCTTGATGCTGCACCAACGCAGATCCGCGCGGTTGCATCCGAGCCTGTCGAGTTGAAGTATGATCTGGCGGCAGCGAGCAACGATGACACGAAGTCTATTGGGGGCTTTGATGGCAAAGGAGATGCGTTGCCAGCTGAGATGCTACCCGACGAATTGAACCTCAACGATGTTCGGTTCCATCTGGCTCCGGCTGCGACAGGGAAACCGGATGCCATCATCGCACGTGGCCAGAGCATCCCACTTCCACCAGGTAACTACAACCGAGTGTATGTGTTGGCAGCCTCTGCGGATGGCGATCAGACCGCCATCTTCCGGGTTGGTGCTCAATCTGCCCAATTCACAATCGAGGATTGGGGAGGTTTCATCGGTCAATGGGATACCCGTTTGTGGAAGCCTGCTCCCGACACCGTCACAGAGGGCAATCCACCGCATCAGGTGCGGCTTCGCAAAGACTGGGCGGTCTCGGCGAACCATGCTACCTGGAATGATCTTACCTACCGTGGATCGCCGTGGTGGGCGCCGCACTATCCGGAGGACTACATTGGCCTGGCTCATGGCTACATCAAACCAGCGACGCTAGCGTGGTACGCATCGCATCATCACTCGCCGACCGGACTCAATGTACCCTACGCATACAGCTATCTATTCGCCTACTCGATGGAACTACCGTTGCAGGCCACAACACTGGTACTTCCGAAGAACGACAGCATTCGCATTCTAGCTATCTCTGTCGCGCGAGAAAATCCTGAAGTCAGGCCGGTCCAGCCGTTGTACGACACATTGCAATGGACAGACGCCAACGAGAAGGAGTACGTCGCGGGGAAAGACTAAATGCCTCGCACTCTAGGCAAATCACCGGAAAGACCCACTCTGGACAGTTACTGCCGTCTTATACCTTTTTGTTACTTTGTGGCTAGAATGGTTGCTTACACGTCGACCGAGCCGGTCAGGGGAATGAAGGGCACCTGTAAATCCGGCTGAAGATCAGGCATCCTGAGACCGCCAAGTGACGAAGTGAGGTCCATGAAGACAATCTTTGCGCGGGTATTGATTCTTGGATGGATTTTGACCCCGGGCTCCGGGTCTGTGACAGCGCAAGTCAAGGTTTGGCAGGGCAGTATTACATTACCAACCTACGAAGAGGGGCAACCCGACCCGAATCCGCCATTCGATGCCTATTCGACAAACCAGTTCAGCTATCCCTACACCCTGAGGACAAACCTGACGGGCGAGAAGGATGACCACACCTGGCGTGCGGTGTTTCTTGAAAACAAATATCTGAAGTGCACGGTGCTGCCGGATATCGGCGGCCATGTCTACACTTGTGTCGACAAGATCAGCGGCCAGCCCATGTTCTATGCGAATCCTTCGATCAAGAAGGCGGAGATCGGCTATCGAGGCGCGTGGGCTGCGTTCGGCATCGAGTTCAACTTCCCGGTTTCACACAACTGGGTTTCCATGTCTCCTGTTGATTTTGCATTTGGGGCACATCCCGATGGCAGTGCGTCAGTGTGGGTCGGCAACATCGACCGCGTGTATGGCATGCAGTGGCGCGTGGAGTTGGTTCTTCGGCCCAACTCGACCCTGCTGGAAGAAAGGGTAACGCTTTATAACCGGAGTGACGTGCGCCATCGCTACTATTGGTGGAACAACGCGGGCATTCAAGTATGGGATGATTCGCAAGTCGAATACCCAATGAAATTTGTGGCTTCGCATGGTTTCACGGACGTATATTACTGGCCTATTGCGCCGGATGGAAAAGACCTGAGCATCATCAGAAACCAGACCGATGGTCCAGTGTCGTTCTTTGTGCATGGAAGCCATGAGCCGTTCATGGGCATCTGGAATCCGAAGACGCAGACCGGAACGGTGCATTATGCGGAATACAGCGAATTGCCTGCGAAGAAAATATGGAGTTGGGGCGCAGACGCCGACGGTCTGGCTTGGCGAAAAGCTCTTTCCGATAACGACAGCGCCTATGTTGAAGTGCAGGTGGGACTATTCCGCAACCAGGAGACGTATGCCTATCTTGATCCCGGCCAGACGATCCGTTTCAGTGAATACTGGATGCCGGTCCGTGGCACCGGCGGCATCTCCCGCGCGAACAAGGTAGGAGTTGTTGCTTTCCGGTCAAATGGCATGAGTGTATCCGCTGCCCTGAACGTGAATGAGCGCATTCCCGGAGCGCAGGTTCGACTGCTTCAAAATGGACACGTGCTATGGAGAGAAACTGTGGACCTGACACCGGAAAAGACGTGGTCTCATTCAGTGATCGTCCAGGATCAGGCTGCAAAGGTGTCCTTTGAGCTGAAGGATGGCGGAGGTAAACCCCTGCTTCAGCATACCGACGGCAAATACGATTGGGACGAGGAGTCCTCGATCAACGTTGGCCCCCAACGGACCTATAGCCTTCCCGAGGCCGGCAGCAGAACTGTGGATGATTGGATACAGTTCGGTACGGACCAGGAACTGAATGGCAAGACCGTGCTCGCGCTGGAGACCTACCAAGAGGCCTTGGCGAAGAATCCAGGTAGTCTCACCTTGCAGATGGCGGCGGGAAGGTTGGCGGCCTCGTTGCAGCACTATGGGGAAGCCGAGAGGCTGCTGACAGCAGTGCAGGAGCGAGACACATCTGGCGCCGAAGCCGCGTATTACCTTGGGATTGCGGAGGACGGCCTGGGGCATGAGCGAGAGGCCCTGGCCGCTTACGAAGTGGCGTTTCGTCAGGCGGGTTTTCGTGCACGGGCTGCGTTGCGGATTGGAGAACTGAGGGCACGACAAGGGGACCAGCAAGACGCGCAGCGATTCCTAGGGGCCGCGGTCGAGGCTGCCCCGCGGGACGAACGTGCCGCGGAAGAACTGGGGGCAAGCCTGCGCGCTGCCGGCGATGCTGCACAGGCAGACCGCCTTGCGCATCTCGGTTTGGAGATGGATCCGACGAGCGAAATTTTGAAAGAAGAGACCGGGGCGCCTGATCTTTCCCACTTAGCCGCTGATCCATATCGCGTCCTGCGAGTCGCTGATGAATATATGAATCTGGGCCTCTATCAGAAGGCTTTGATGGTGTTGGAGCGGACCTATCCGGAAGTTGCTGCGGACCAGAGCGAACCGGGATCAGTGCTGCCGCAGCAACATCCGCTGGTCCTCTACTATGCTGCGTACTGCAAGGCCAGGCTTGGACAAGATGCGATCCAGAATTGGCAGGCAGCGGAGAGGCTCTCGCCAATCTTGGTGTTTCCAACTTCACCAACGGACGAAGTAGTCCTTGAAGCGGCACTGCAGGCTAACCGCAACGATGCAACAGCGCACGCCTTGCTTGGAACGCTGCTCTTTTCCAAGGGGCTCTACGATCCAGGGATCGAGCATTGGACGGAAGCAAAGCGGCTGAGTCCAAAACTGCTGGTGCTCGACGCCGAAACGGGGAAGGCATGGCTCCATATCAAAGGTGACCCAGCGCGTGCCCTCATATCGTTTAAGGAAGGCTTGGAGAACGATCCAACCAACGCCGATATCTATGTGGGGCTGGATGAAGCAATGAGTTTGACCGGCGTTTCAGCAAAGGAGCGAGCGGCGACGCTTGGTCGTTTCCCGGCCGCAGTAGGCGCTGTGCCGGTCATGATGCCCGCGAATCTGGTCTATCAACTTGCCTTGACTCGAGCGGAAGCGAAGCAATACGAGGGTGCGTTAGCACTTTTCAAGGATCGATTCCTCCCCAGTGCGGAGGGCGGTGTCAGGGCGGATCAGGTCCAATTCGAGATTGAGCTTATGCAGGCAGATAGTGAGGCTGCGTCCGGGAGATGCAACGAAGCGGAAGAGTTTCTTGGCGCCAGCCACACTGGACTCCTGCTGAACCGGGCGGTTTCGCGAGCATATGTGAGAATGGCAGCCATTGCGAAGTCCTGTCAGCACCTCGAGCAGTCCTCGCAATTACTGGAGAAGGCCGCTGCCAGCGAAAGTGCAGCCGACTCAGCGTGGACCGATAGAGCGAGAAAACTCCTGGGTAGCTATGACGCCGCGAAGCAGCAAGGCAAATTGGAGGGGGCCTTGGCTGGCTGCGAACGCTCTACAAGGACCAGCGCCTATGCCGGGTGGTGGTGGTATAACATCGGCACGATTCAGATGGCACTGAGTCACACGGCGCAGGCCAGAGATGCGTTCAACAGGGCACTCTTACTTCCGGATAGTCTGATGTCGCATCATCTATCTCGAGCCGCCATTGCAGATCTCGCTTCCGTTGATCGAGTTCAATAACTCAGCGTTAGATCGCCTTGAGTCGCATTCGGCTGGCGACCGGAAAGGGGTTGGCCCCAGACGCGATTTGAACTACGCCGTGGCCATTCGCGCGAACTTGTTGCGAGACCAAAGGAACCCCGGGCGCAGGCGCATTTCCGGATGCCAGATTGCTGCCCGCGAGTTCGAGATCGTAGACGCGATCTGGTATCAGTCCTCCGAACCATAGGATGTGGCAGGGGAAGGAGGGAAGCGTCGCTTCAACAAAATCAAGGGGAGCCTCCTGGACCGGGAACAGAGCGGCGACACCGGCTTCTCCGGCTACGGCACAGCCGACTCCGGCCACACCTGCACCTGGAATTAGTTCGACACGGAGGCGACCTGTTTTCCCACGATCATTGATTTCGAACAAATGAAGAAAGTGATCTTCCAGTTGAGGCTCAGAGGGCGAGACCTCAATCCGCCAGGAACCTGGAACGACGTTGCGGTGATTGGACCGTTCGACGCTCTTAATATCGTCGCCGTAGAACTTCTGCCACATTGCAAGCTCCACTGGGTCTGTAGGGAGAGGGCCACTCTCCACGGGTTCCATTGGCCAGTTGCGGCCGGTCCCCCACGTCCCACCGTTAGCGTCCCCGGGTGTCCAGAATTCGTAGCCCTCGCCGCCCCGGCGCGCCGTGACGTGATTCGTAGGAAGCAGCGTGTAAATCAGGACTTCGCCCTCACCATCCTGCAGCCGGAACTGGCCAGCATTGCCGAAAGTCTCTTCGCCGTTGCTGGATGGTGATCCGGCGCCATCAACCCATGGCTTGCTCACACCATGCAATAGCCACGTCTTGCGAAACGTGGGGTCGGTGCTCACTACCACGTCGAAGACTACGAGAATATTTATTCCGGGAAGGTAGAGTAGTTGCCGCGCGAAGCGTCCAACCTTGTTGGGCGAGTAGGCGCGGGTGGCGTCGCCCAGGGCATAGTGATAGCTCCCATGATCACCCGTTCCATCCGCGTTGTCGACGATCCTAAGCTTGCCCAGTTCCCAGAGATCGCGCGTCTTCTCCCAATCCTCCTGGCTGCGGACGGTGTTCCAGAAGCGGGAGGAGTCCATGCGCTGGCCGCCATCATTTGCCGCTTCCAGTACATTCTCCGACCAGAAAAAATGCTCCCTCGGATCGAAGACCAACATGGTGTTATGCGCGACTGTGCGACGGTAGTAATTCAGATAATGAGGGCTCTCTGTGTTTGTGTAGTCCGCGCCACCGTCGATGGCAAGGTGTCCTCGATGATAGATGGTGAAGTGACCGCGATCCAGATGCTGGTGTTTGGCAAAATAGGGTCCGCAGTCAAACTCGATGCGCGTGGCGTTGGTGTCCCAGCCATTGCGGAACACAACTTGATCGACTCCTGGGAAATAGCGATGAAGCGGGAGTTCTTCTGCGTGTGTTAAGGCTGGGTCACGCGGTACGACGTCAGGATCGTTCCAGAGAAAATCGAGGACGGGCAACGCCCATTCTCGCGCCGCAAAACCGCTGTTGCGAAGAAGCCACGCCGCGTAGGGATTCTTGAAGCGGTTGATGGCGTAGCCCAGTGCAACAGAGTCGGAGTGATCCAGCATGGGATACTCGTTGTCGCCCTCGCGCGAAGGCGTGCCGTCCGGCATCAACTTGTAAAGGTAGGTATCTGCGAAGCTGCTGTAGGTTGCAAAGCGAAGTGCCGGGTCGACGCCGGTAGTGGTTCGCTGCAATTCTGCAAGCATCGCCATCGGGACATAGGAGATGCGCATGTAGTCCATCGACTCGTGATAACTGCCTCTCGGCGAGACAAGATTCGACACGTCCAGGATGTTCTGGAAGGCACGGGAGGACTTTTGCCTCAGCTCCTCGACACCTGCGACGTGCGGTCGATGTTTCGCAACCGCGCACAACGCGAAGGTCGTGAGCCCGAGGAATCGCAACGTGTAGTTGTGATAGGACGCCTGTCGGGGATTCTCAAGGTCGGGCGTTGATGCCATCAACGTGGCGCCGTTCAGTAACTGCTGTGCGAGTTTGTTCTTTAGTGCTTCATCGAAGCCAGGATGCTCATACAGCCAGTCAAATACGAGAGCCCAGTTCGCATAGGTTAGCCATGTACCCGAACCGGGTTCCGGCAATGCAGAGTTGCGCATTTCGGCGAGCGATTTTTGCGCGAACGCATCCTGGCCGGTTATCAGCCACGAAAGTGCGTTCCCTGCCATATCGTCTGAGGGGTGCCGACCCGCAGCATAGCGCATGCGTAGAATGTCCAGACCGCAGAATGGATCTGTGAGGCCCAGCAGCATCAACGGAGTGGTACCCGTCCGTCCAAGTGCGGAGTGCGAAAACACGAAGGCGGCGGCGGCAATCGTTTGAGAAAACTGGCGGCGGGAAAGCCGGGGCCATGTGATTCTCGGATTGAGATCAGCAGGATTCATGCCTTCGTTTTAGCCAATGCGATCATATCGTGGACCGAACGATCGCTGCCTGGGACGAACTGGAGGGATACTGCTAAAACCAGAGTCATGGCGCTGAAGGACAAGATCGTCATTCGAGCACCCGGTGGGTTTGGAATCAAAAGCAAGAGCGACATCAGACTGATGCACGCTACCGCGCGGTTAAGAAAACGGAAGACCGGCCGACTGAAGTCGGGTGCTTCGCTGATTTCAGAGGGATCGATGGGGGTATCGAGCTTCTTGAAGAGACGTGCACGACCTGCCGATTCCTGCCGGTCGAAGAGCATACTCAAGAAGAACACCGCGAATGCAGAAGGGATGACGAAGACGACCTGCTGAATGAACGTCCAATGAAAGAGGAAGTCTCCGAGTATGCCAAGAATCAGGGCTGCGGCGAAGGTCGCCATCCCTGACCACCAGGGAGCCTTTCGGAAGAGGAGCCCCAGTAGCGCAGGCGGCCCATACGAGAGAGAGATCAGGGTATTGAAGGTCAGCATCACCGCGAAGATGCTTTCGCCGCGAGCGGCCATCATAGCTGCCAGCACCGTGGTCCCACCACCCACCAGCAGCGTCATGACACCGCCGATGACCAGCAGTTCGCGCTCGCCCGCGAGTGGGCGGAATAGTATTTGATAGATGTCCTTGGTGAGGATGGCCGACTTGAGGTTGAAGTTGGCTGACAGATTTGCCATCGTAGCGCTGAACATCGCGGCGAGCATGATGCCAATGAGCCCGTGCGGCAAGAAAGTGAGACTGGCGGCGACATACGATGCTTCATTCGGATTTGCGAGTTGAGGCCATATTGCATGCAGGTCGGGATAAAGAATCCGCATCGCCATCGGCGGAATAAACCAGAGAAGAGCTCCGAGAAAGAAGAGCCCGCTACAAAGCAACGCGACCTTTCTAGCAGCATGCTCATTTTCAACGCTGAAGTATCTCTGTGCCATCGCTGAGGTGTTGTAGCCGAACGAGACCATCACAGCCCAGCAGGCTAGATATATCCATCCAAACTCGCCGTGAACGTGGATGGTTTTCATTGCCGGCGGTAGGGAATGAGCGAGTCCGGAAACACCGCCGACATGGATAAGCGAAGCGACTGCCAGAACGATACAAAATGGAAGCAGGATGGAGGCTTGCAGAAAGTCGGCGATCACCACGGCCCAGAGACCGCCCAGAACGCTGTAGGAAAGAATGACCGCTCCGGTCACAAGAATGGTTGCCGTGACGGGGAGTCGGCACGCTGTTGAAACAAAGAGACTCAGGCCGTAGAGCATCGTAGCGCTCGTAAACAGCTGGAAAACAATGGTCGCCCACGAAAATATCTGGTGCGTAGCTGGGCCAAACCGGTCGGAGAGATACTCCATTACAGTGCTGATGCGCGTTCTTCTCCATCGCTGAGCGAAGAAAAAATAGCCAAGTAGAAAGCTCAGGCCGTTGCCGATATAGAGGCCGATCGCCGCGATTCCGGAGTTGTAGGCGACACCTGCTCCTCCGGTAAACGTCCACGCGCTAAAGCCCGACATAAACGAGCTCAGCCCTGCGACCAGCCATGGAATTCGGCTTCCGCCACGAAAGTACTCTGAAGCGGTGCTGTTGAAGCGCATACCATAGATCCCGACGCCGATCATCAGGAGGATGTAGCAGAGAATGACGGCGTAATCGGTATCGTTCGCGACCAGCATAACCGCTACTCTCGTTTAGAATCCAATGCGATGTCAAGAAATACTCCGATGAAGACGAGCTTTTCGACACTTGCATGTCCTGATTGGAGCCTGCCCGAGGTTCTTGCCGCGGCGACAGACTATGGCTACGACGGCGTGGAGCTACGAGTGATCTCTCGTGAACTCGACCTCTGGAAGCTTCCGGATTTCACGTCGTCCTCGCTCGCGGCTACTCGTGCCGCCATCGATGCTTGCGGCGTTGCCGTGGCCGCTATCGGTTCGAGTGCATGTTTTCACTCTCACGAGGTCTTGGAGCGGCAGCGAAATCTCGATTCTGCACGTCGCATGGCGGAGGTTGCCGCAGGCCTTGGTGCGCCTGCCATTCGGGTCTTTGGCGATCGCATCCAAACGGCCAGAACGCGCGATGAGACCGTTATGTGGATTGCAGACTCGCTCACTCAGCTCGCAGGCGAATTAAAGTCGCAGGGAATTCAGGTCTGGCTGGAAACGCACGGTGATTTCGCAGCTGCTGCAGATGTGAGCAAGCTTTTCAAGCACTTGGATTGCACCGAGATTGGAATCATATGGGACCCTGCGAACGTGTTTGCGCAGACCCGCGAGATGCCGCTCATTCCGCTGCTAATGCGCGATCGCATTCGGCATGTGCATCTGAAGGATGTAACGTGGGACGCCGAAGGGCCTCACTATGCGGCGACAGGAGAAGGAGAGTTTCCCTTCAGCACGCTGTTCGATTCACTGCGCGAGATCGCTTTTGACGGTTTCGTGTCATTTGAGTGGGAGAAGCTCTGGCACCCTGAACTTGCTGCGCCCGAAATCGCTCTCCCGCATTTCATCAAGTGGTGGAGAACATTGGGGGCGCATGATGCTCAGTCCTGTGCGAACCACGAAGCTAGAAGCCTAGACGATGGTCACTGAGACGCACGCATCCCGGACCGCTTTTTTCAGATCGCTTTACGCCACCCCGGGTCGTTCATCTTCTTTACTTCAATTGAGATGGAGCCGTCCGCATTCCCTGGCTGCTCGCAGGCCCAGGCAACCGGTTTCAACACACCTGGTCTGATCTCGATCTCTGCGGATAGATTGACGTTTCCAACGAATCCATCGGGCAACAAGAAAGAGCCCATACGAAGGCCTCCGCCTTGCGGATAGCCAGGGTCCAGCGAACCTCGAAGTTTGAATCTTCCGTCCGCGCCCGCGATTTGCAGCCACAGGACTCCGGGAACGCCCGCAACGCCTCGATTCGAAACGGAGACGACTAACTCCGAAGTTCCGGAGCGCTTCCGCTGCCATACCCACGAGGGCCTCAGCCGATACCCCATATTTGTTCGCAAATGTTCGAACCCGCGGGGAAAGCGTTGGTCATAGTTAGCTAAATGATCAGACTCAGTCCAGAGCGACCAGTAATTGGCCTTCAGGTCCAGCACGTGCAGCATGTAGTTCTCCAACACGTTCACTCCTCCAGCGTCCATAGCCAGCTTCGACGCATCATAGGAGCGAAAGTAGCCATCTTCGAGAATCGCAGCCAGCCATGGCGGCCTGTTGGCCAGTTCTTCGATCTGAATCGGCTCTTCGACGATGATGCTGTCAGAGCGGACCCAGGCTCCGCCGCGCACTGCGGTTTCGATCGCCTCACGATTTCCCGTATTGCTGATGTCTGGTTGAGTGTTCATCGCGAGCGGCGTCTTCTTCCATGCGGCAAGTTGCATGTGAATCATCGAATTGAGTGTGCGCTGAGCTGTAGCAAAGTCGGGAAAGGGGCTTGGGTACCCTCCAAAGTGGCCTTCGCCCCAAAAACCCACGTGCATCATGTCAACCCATTCGATCAGTGGATCACCATCGAAACGGGCTGCGAGCAGATGGTTCAACTCCGTGAGTGCCCTCTGAAACTCAGGATGGTCGTAACGCGGCTCAATCCAATAGCCAGTGGACCCGGCGGAAAGTTCGCTGCCGTGTTTGCCCATGGCACCAATCTTTACCATGGGGATTCGGTCGCGCAGGAACTCGGGGAGTGCAAGTTGACCAGGTTGAAACGCAGTGTTTGAGGACTGAATGCGAAAAGCAACGCGTAACCTGTGCCGCCTGGCGGCCGCCATGGTCAAGTCCCATACTGGGTCAAGATCCAGCTTCCCTGCTTGCTTCTGTACATTGCGCCAATCGCAGCGAATGTAGAGCACGTCGACAAATGGCAGACTAGCCATCTTCTCTACCTCATCTTCCAGCGTTTGTTGTTTTTGCCGTACGGCCATTGACGGGCCGCTCTCCTCCCACGTGTAGCCCACAAGGCCAAGGCCTGGATTGCGCAACGGCTTCTCCGACGGAGTTGTAAACAAAACGGTCTGCCAACCTTGGTCCTGATCGATATCGAATGGGCCTTGATTAAGGCGATCTCTGACTGGAAAGAACGAGCCGAAGTCGTATCCTTGCCATAGATGCTTTGGACTGTCAGCAGCCCCGTGCAGCTTCGGCAACATGGGCGCCAACGCGGCATTGATCAAGAAATCTCTACGTTTCATCGACTGGCTTCCTCGGAGGCCGGGTATCGGTACAGGAATCCGACAGACGATAACAAAAAGAACGTTAGCGACATACAAGAGAAGAAGCAAGTAGGATCCCGCGTGTTCGCGGGCATCCAGACAAATCAGAAGCCATGTTTCCGATGATCCCTCAAGGTAGACCCGGTACGGATCGGCAATCGAGATGAACCAATGAAGGAGAATAGCTTGCCCCTTCGAATTGCACATGTTGGAGCCGGTAGATGGAGCCGTTACGCCCACGGACCGGCATTGCAACGCCTGGCCGAGAGGTCAGTTGTTTCCCTCGAATTGATTTGCGATCTTCAGATCGAGCGCGCTCGCGAGTTCCGCGATCTCTTCCACTACCGCCTGGCATCGGACAACATTCACGAAATGCTAAGGGAAGCTCGACCGGACGTAATCGTATGTACAGTACAACCCTCCGCGACGGCGGAATTGGTTAGGTCCTTACTCCCCCTCCGGATTCCATTGTTCATCGAGAAGCCACCCGGTGTCTCCGTCGTTGAAGCAACATCCCTGGCCCTGGAATCCGTCGCGACTGGGTGCTTTACCTATGTTGCGTTCAACCGTCGCGCTATCCCCTCTATTGCTCGGCTCAAGCAATGGACGGCGAACAACCCTATCCGGTTCGCACGAGCGGAGATGCTACGCACCAATCGTCTCGAATCCGATTTTGCAGTTGCGACGGGCATACACGCTCTCGACACGATCCGTTTTCTCATGGGGAATCCGGAGTCTATCGAAGTAGACGCTCGGAGGCACCGCAACTCGAAGGCCTGTGATTTCTCGGTGCGATTGAAGTTTGGCAACTCTTCGGTCGCTGAAATATTGCTGATGGTGAATACGGGAATGCGCCGAGAGTCTTACTATCTCAGCTCCGATGGGGTTACGGCTGAGGCTGTGCTCTGCTCGGCATATAGCTCTGAGCTCAGTTATCAGGGCGACCGCCAGTGGAGCGGAGAGACCATCACTCAGCAGCATTCCCTGTCCAGCGATCCTCTGATCGACGGAGGCTTCCTCGGAGAGTACGAAGCCTTTATCGATTCGCTCGTGGAGGGGTCTCCCTCAGCGTGTTCACTCAGCGATACAGCATACTCGATGCAATTGGCGGAAGCTGTCCAGAACCACTACTGCGGACCGCTTCCTCCTTTGTTTGTTGAATGACAAGCGCGCAAACACGAAGAACCAGGTTGTTTATCGATCCCATTGGGCGCAGTCATCTGCATCAACGCCCCGGCTCAAGCTCTGGTGTAGCAATGTCAGCTCTTGGCTTATCACCACCGGAAGCTCCATGCCACACACCGCCACCAAAGGTGGATATATATACCATCTTCGGGTCTTCGAGATCGGGCATAACCCGGTGACCCCATTTGAAGTTATATCCGGGAATGCGAGTCCAATGTACTCCCCTGTCACTCGAGCGCCATGCCGAGGACTCGAAGCCCGCGGCATACAAGACATTTGGATCTCGAGGATCAATGGTCACGTCATAAACATGCTGATCGCGGTCCAGCACATTGTTCCAACTCTCACCGCCATCGAGTGACAGGAATATTCCACCACCAATGCCGTGCATTCCTGTTGCCCTGGCCCACACCGCGAGGTAAAGGCGTTTCGGATCACGGGGATCGATTGCCAATCCATTCGGCCCGTTTGCATCCGCCGGCAGGGTCACTGGCGTCCACGACTCGGCGCCGTCGGTGGACTTGTACAGAGCTCCATCGCCACTGGTATTGATGCTCCCGTCTTCGCTGCGTCGTGCAATCACCACATACAGGGTACCGTCTCCTGCCCTCGCCAGCCGCCATGCCAGGGGTTGGTTCTGCATAATGCCGTGATTCTTCAGCCTCCAGGTCGCTCCATCATCGGTGCTTTTATAGATGCCCCGGCCCATGGCCGCAACCCACAAAGTTCTGTTACCCGGCGGGCTCGACGGATCGAGCAGAATGTGGGTCGGAGCAGTTTCCGGCATACCTGCGTTGGAAGGTCTCCAGGTGCGGCCGCCATCCATGCTCAAACAAACTCCGCCCTGGTACGTCGTCGTTGCATTGTGCCGCCACATCTTTGGCCGGGGCAGGTCATGCGTCCCGCTCATCCCGGCCCACATCTTTCCCCGGATGGCAGGATCGAATGTTATCCAATAGGTTGTATTGCTCCACTTCTCCGGAACACCGGCTACCGATCGTGTCCACGAGCGCCCCTTATCTTCACTACGAAACAGGCCAATATCCGTCGTGGGTATAAAGCGACGGTTCTGATCGAACGGATCGAAGAAGTATCCATAGTTGGTGGTTACGTCCAGTCCGGTGCTCACCCAGTCTCCGCCAGCCGCCTTTCTGGAATAAGCACCGCGCCAGGTCGCACCACCATCAGACGTGATCATTGTGCGGCCGAGGTCCGTGCCATAGCATACGTCCGGATCCTGGGCAGCCACGCCGAGCCCCATAGGATTCTCGCCCCAATCCACGCCAATCTGTTCCGAAATCCACCCATCGTGTATGTTGGGCGAGGACTTCTCGTCCTCTTTCCAAACCAGCAACCAGGTCCGCCCGCCATCCCGTGTGCGCGCAACGCCCATCCAGGTCTTTCCGTCCAACTGAAGATGACTGTAAGAGGCATATGCTGATTCGGGATGGTTCAAGCTGGTTGCAATCGCGCGAACCTGAGCGCCGTTCCCCGGCAATGGAGCCGATATCCATGAGATTCCACCGTCTCTGGATAGAGATATCCCCGCGTCAGAAGTGGCGTAGAGTACGATTCCCTGCGCGGCTGAGAATCCGGCGCTGACGTCAGTAAACACGACATTCCCAGGTGCCGGCCGATCTTGCCACTTCCCGTTGTGTCGCACTGTAACGCCCCACTTCCCAGCGACGTAAATGTCACGCGCACTTTTGCTCGAGTGAGGATCAATCCATATTCTTTGTGGAGTCCCCGGCAAGTCGTGCGCTTTATCCCACGTGCTTCCGTCATCTTTGGAGAGAAACACAGCAGACGTGCCTTCTTTTACGGTTCCCGCAACAAGAGCATGAGACTCGTCCGGGTCGATCGCCAGCGTGACAACTTCGCCCATAGGATTGTGATCCGAGACGAGGGTCTCATCGGCGTGGTCTGAACTCATCCGGATACCGTGGATCGTTGAGGGCTTAGGCCAGATCAGCGCCCACGATGCGCCGTCGTTGGTGCTACGCCACAGGCCCTCCGTCCCTGCATAAATCGTGTGTGGCAACAGAGGATCGAAGGCGAAGAAACGGACTGAGCCGCGGAGGTTGAACATCCGCCACGAGTGACCGCCATCGTGGCTTATATAGGATCCAGTCATGTCACACGAAACAAGTGCCTCACTGACGTCGTGGGGATTGATGGTGGCGTTGTACATCGCGCCGCCCCCGCCTGGTCCTACGATGGTGAAATCGTCGGCATGGGTCGTCAGGGTGAAGGCACAAATCGCCAGCATTAGACTTGCCGGCATTATCATTTTTGTGCTGATAGAGTGTTTTAGCATCTTGGAAGATGGGATTCGCGCAGGCTACTTAGCCTTCACCAGTTCTAACGTTCCGAATCGTTCTGGAGTGTGAAATGTGTTGCTCATGGGAGCCTTCCAGGAAATCAATATCCGCTCGTTCGGTCCCCCCTGGATGCGAAACAAATTCGCCCGAAAGGTCTCCCCAACCGACGGGGTGCGTTGATCGAGGGCAGAGAAGGGGATTCGCATCGCAGCATACCAGACCTTCGTTTTTCGATCGATTCTCGCAGCAACCTGAAACCCGGAATTCCACGTCCAGCCAACCTCGGGATGGGGCAGAGCCAGATCGATATCGAGATCTATCCACTCCCCCTGTGGCGAAACCTCGAACTCCTTATATCGCCTGATATTTTCAAAGTTGGAGCCGATGAAAAGTTCCGCGACATCCCATTTCCAGAGTTCATTGGTCTCTGCAACCGTATTGGGCGATGGTTTCAGATAAAGCTCATCATAAGGACAGGCGTACAACAGATAGAGATTCTCTTTTGTCCATCGCGACCGCACCGCGGTTCGATAGTCGGGAAGGGGTTTCCCCTGCAAATCGACTTCGGCGTATACCGGCGGCGCCTCTTGCCAGAATGCTGACTGTGGGCTACTTTGCAGCGAAACGTCCTTGGCGGAATAGACACTCTTGAAGGCTTCAGAACCTGCATCCTGCGCGTAAGCAGCTCCGGTCACGAGCAGCAGGCATGCAGCCACAATCCGATTTGTCCAGAACACCGCACGGATCGAATGCGCCAGCCAGCCAGTCGCTGGCGCAGCGATGGAACGAATAGTCGGAACCGCGTCCCACCCAGATGTGCAGTTTCCGCGCGGCATTCCCGTTATGAACCTTCCGCACTCCAATCCCAGTCCAGCTGTGCACAGCAGTTGACGGCGATTCATTCCTTGTTATCTCCTCTTGCCTGGGCGCCCAATGTTCCCGCACAACAGATACCACTGTGCGGCAGAATAACTGCGGAGCTCAACTACAGGTGTTGGGTTGGTTCTCTTTGCCGCTATTTTTGATGTACAAACGAAATAATACATAGTAATAGGCGCACCGAGGGATCGAGGGCCGTGGGAACTGAGACCGAATGTCCACCCGAAGTTCCACAGCTTCAGCGTTCCCTGAAGCTGTGGCACCTCATTGTATATGGGATCATCATCATCCAGCCCACCGCTCCGATGGGCATCTACGGCGTAGTCAGCAACATCGCCCGTGGACATGTGGCCACCACGATTCTGATTGCGATGGTAGCCATGCTGTTCACCGCGATCAGTTATGGGCGAATGGCTCGCGTCTACCCCCGTGCAGGTTCCGCCTTCACCTACGTCACCGAGGAGTTGAACCCCAAACTTGGCTACATCGTTGGGTGGGCGATGTTGATGGACTATCTCCTTAACCCCATCATCTGCGTCATTTGGTGCAGCCAGGCTGCCCGCAACGTGGTCCCCGCCGTTCCCTATGCCTTCTGGGTTGTCTGCTTTGCGCTGCTCTCGACTTACCTCAATACGCGCGGCGTCCAAACCTCAGGTCGCTTCAATGCCATTCTTTCCATTGCCATGAGCCTGGTCGTCGTCCTGTTTCTTGGCGAAGGAGTCCGCTACATCTTGTCCACTGTGCATCCTTCCAGTCACGATCTGATCCGGCCGTTCTATGATCCGGCGACCTTCTCTACCACGACCGTATTTCGTGGCGCTTCGGTCGCTGTCCTCACATACATCGGCTTCGACGGAATTTCAACCATGGCTGAAGAGGTGGAAAACCCTCGCCGCAACATCCTTTTCGCGACCGTTTTTACGTGCCTTATCATTGGCATCTTGTCGATGGTTCAGGTATATATAGCGCAACTCGCGTGGCCGGCTACCCAGCCCTTTCCTCCATTCATGGTAGACACCGCATTTGTGCATGTAGCAGCTCGTGTCGGTGGCACCTTTTTGTTTCAGTTGCTTAATGGAACACTTCTGGTTGCAAATATGGGATCGGCCATTGCCGCCCAGTTTGGGGCTTCACGGCTGATGTATAGCATGGGAAGAGATAATTCTTTGCCGCCACGGTTTTTTGGCGCAATCCACCCCCGGCATCACGTACCGCGAAACAACGTCCTCCTCGTCGGTGCGATTGCCCTGGCGGGGGCCTTCCTTCTAACCTACGAGCAAGGCGCCGAACTGCTGAACTTCGGCGCATTCATCGCGTTTATCGGGGTCAACGCTGCCGCTCTGGTCCACTACAAGTTCCGTTCCCAGGACAACGTAAAGTTCCCATTGCTCATTCCTGCGCTGGGGATAGTGGTCTGCCTCTTCATCTGGATTCACCTGAGCCGAAGCGCTCAAATCCTCGGCGTCCTCTGGATCGGTGTCGGCCTGCTCATCGCCTGGTTCATGCGAAGAAGCATGAAGCACGATGTGGAGTCGTAACAGGAAAAATCCGGGATGGAACCTGGGAACCGAGTTCACTTCACGAGCGGACCGACTTCGGCACGGTATGAGTTTAGTGGGTGGCGTTAAGGATGTGCCGGCGTTGAAACACGAGTGCTGCCGCGCCCCGCAACCAGGCAATCTCCACTTCGTGATTTGGAAGAATTCGCGGAGGCGATCCAGCCAGGGTAAGTTTCTCTACTTCCTTTTCGATGATTGGTCCGAAGCGGTGCCACGAGGACATAATGTCGCCCGCAATGAAAATCACGCTCGGAGAAAGACCGAGGATCACAGGCTGCAGTCCTCGCCCGATGAAATGCGCCTGTTTCGCCAATGCCTGCGTGGCGTAAAGATCACCGTCATCGGCCATGCAGAGCAGTTCCTGAAATGTAATCGCCCGGCTTTGCGGTTGGAGTTCCTTGTAGTATCGGAGCGCCGCCGGGCACGAGGCAAAGGCTTCCCAGCAACCCTTGCGACCACAGCCACAGCGAGGTCCTGAGGGATCCAGGGATACATGTCCAAATTCTCCGGCCATTCCATGATGGCCGGATATCAATTGCCCGTTGGAGAACACTCCTGTTCCCACCCCTTCGGACACGGTGACCAGAACGATATCGCGAATGCCATCCATGCGTCCGAACGTGAGCTCCGCCAACAGACACGCGGTGGCAGAATTCTCAATATTCACTGGTAATCCCGTTGCCTTCTCCATCACGCCCTTCAAATCGAAGTCAGCCCAGCGAAGGTTAGGCGCGAAGATCAGGCGTTGCGTCTCCGGATCGACTCGGCCCGGAACGCTTACGCCAATTCCCTCGATCGATTTGCGCGACAACGACTGCCGCATCCCCGCCACATAATCGGTAATCAGCCGCGTAGAAGTCGCCGGGTCGCGTGTGAGAGGCACCAGCGACCGCGAGAGGAGGCGGCCCGTCAGATCTGCCGCAGCGACGGTAGCTTGTTTGGGGTGAATGTCAATCGCAATAGCGATTACATCCTCATTTAGCCCAAGGAGAGTGGGACGGCGCCCGCGTGGCGGAGAAGCCACGGCTCCCTCGCACACCCACTTTTCTTCGATCAGTTGTTCGACGATCTGCGAGACCGTGCTCCTCTGCAATCCTGAACGGCGGGCTAAATCGGCCCGGGAGATTGGCTGGTTTGTCCGGATCAGCTCCAATACGATGTCCCGGTTGATGCGCCGCGCAGTTTCGCTGGAGGCTAGTTGGACATCCGTCAGATCGATGTGATTTATACCCCTTGCACGGCGCCGCAGTCTCACTTAATTTCTCTCCTGCACTAAAAACTCAAGCGCCGCCTCAGGTCCAAAGCGTCATTCCAGCCGAAGAGGAAGGCATCGCCAGAAACCGGGCTAAAGCCTTCCGCCCGTTCAATACTTCAAAGTTGCTCTACGGCCGTCGGCTCACAAGTCTATCCTAGATGTATTGTTTGTGAGACGAATCTTAAACAATTTGGCGGTTCCAGGACACTCGCCGATGATGGCGGATTGCGCAAAGTCTAGATGGCCGGAGATGGAGATCACCCGGGAGAACTACTTCATCAAGGCCTATCTGATGTGCCCTCGAGGCCGCCCCCCAGGTTTACTAGTCCGTTCCGGCCAGCACACCGCTTCGAATCGCGGTCGCAACAGCTGCCGTACGATCAGAACCCCGTAGCTTTTCCATGATGCTATTGACATGATGACGCACCGTGTTGTCACTGATCGTAAGAGCGACGGCAATTTGCTTGCTTTGACTTCACCGGCGCTTTGGAATGGGGCGTTTCAGTCTGCATGGCTGTCCGTGTCATCATTGAGGGCTTTCAGAAAATGCGAGATCGATCGTCGGGGTGAGTGATTGCTTGAGAACCGAGGATTAAAGTCAAACCATTTGGCCCAGCCTAAGGAAAAATCACGCTAGCTCAGTTGGAAGACTGACTCGGTCGGCTATCGTCAAAAGAAGATTGAATTCGTGATCGTGTAAGCTGGGTTCGATCCAACTCTGGGTTTTGGCCGGGAAGCAAGGCCCCCTCATCAGACGGGGTCTTTGTTTTGCAACCTGCAACCGGAGCAAGATGTCGCGGACACTCGAGGGTGCTCAAGCGGTCCACTTCTTGCTGCTCGGCAACCTGCGTGGCAGCGAGATAAGTTCCGCGTGAAGCGTTGGAGAGTTGACACTCATGATGCAATTCTTAAGGAGGCATGCACGATGAACCATAATCAATGGGCTTTTCCAGAACACAGAACCGTCCGTCTTCTTCTGGCGGCTGCAAGTGCGGTGCTTGCACTCAGTGCCTCGGCGCAGGTTCGGACCATCGAAACTCCAGTCGCAACGCTCCGCCTATCGGAAGGAAACGGAGACTTGATTGGACTGCGCTGGAAGAATCCCAATATCGAGATCATCGGCGAGCCGCGCCTGGGTGAGAACTTTCGCATTCTGATTCCGCAGGACAACTATCAAGCCAACTATTTCAACAGCCGCGATCAGAAGGTGAGTCGCATTGAGGTAACGCCCGATGGCGTTCTCTGCAGCTATGACTCGCTGCAGAACGATCGCGAAACGATCCAGGTGAAGGTCCGCTACCGAATGCAGGCCGTTGACGGGCAGATTCATTTCTCGATTGAGGTAGACAACCCTACTGATCGCAAACTCGCCGAGGTGATGTACGGCATCATCGGCGGCCAAAAAGGTGTCGGCGACCGGGCCGACACGGAGTCGATGGTCCCCGGCGCAAACGACAATATGTCGCCGGCGCTGTTCACCCGCTTCCGCGGGGGCGTTCGCGGCGGAAATTTTGGCATACCTTACGACGCCATGACCTTCACTTATCCCGGGGCCATGTCGATGGGCTGGACCGACATTTATAACCGGAAGGCCGGCGTCGGCTATTACTACGGCAACCAGGATACGGAAACTCGCTTGATGCTCCTGAACATGGAGCTGCGGCCCTTTTCGAAGGGCTCGGATCCCAAGGATGACTGGCCTTCAGTTTCCGAACTCCCCGCCGGCGAACCTGTCGGCATGACGATGGGATGGGTGGACATGCCCTACCTGAGCCGCGGAACATTCACTGCCGGCCCTGTCGCCCTCGAAGTTCACAGAGGGGACTGGCACGAAGCCAGCAAAATATACCGCTCCTGGTTCGACCGGAACTTTGCGGTGCAGCGCACGCCGGACTGGCTTCGGAAGGAGAATGCATGGCAATCCATCATTCTGTCCAATAGCGAAGATGTAATTCTGCATCGCTTCGATGAACTGCCCAAGCTGGCTGCCGACGCAAAGAAATACGGAATCACCACCTTTGAAATCCTCGGCTGGGACATGGGAGGCATCGATCGCGGATACCCGCAATACCACCCCAATCCGCGTCTGGGAACCCCGGAAGAATTTCGCAAGGCCCTCGCCGACATGCACGCCATAGGTGTTCATCCACTGATTTTTTCCAATGTAGACGTAGCGGATACAGCCACACCGCTCTTTCAGAACAAGCTGAAGCAATATGTAGTGGATGGCCGCTTTGCGCCGGACTGGAATTTATTCGGATGGGGCGAAGGGACCATCAGTGGGCGAGCCGGCTTGGCCCGATCGAACATGACGCTAGTGAGCCCTGCGCATCCGGAATTCAGAAAATTCCTGATGGATCAGTATCTCGAACTCGTTCGTGATGGCGCGGACGGTTTTCAACTCGATAAGTCAGCCGGTTCAGGCGTGCTTGACTTCAACAAACAGCTTTCCGTTTCTCCCGACGAATCGTTGGTCCCAGGGATTCTTGAGACATTCAAAGAGTTGCTCTCCAACGCTCGGGCGATCAAACCCGACTTCTCTCTAGCGGGCGAGGTATGGTTCGATCGGGCGCTCCCTTATGTCGATGTCTCCTATATGCGCATGGGAAGCATCGACATCGGATCACCCGTGCTGCGCTACACGTTTCCGGAATGGACCGCCACCCTCTTCGGCGAGACTCCCGGCGACTACCATCAATTGAATAACGGGATGCGCTACGGCTTCGTGTGGGATCTGTCACCGCGCCACTATACCGAGTCCGTCGATGGGCCTCTCACGCGGCCCCTTGCCCGCTACGTCAGCGAACTGATCCGGATTCGCAAACAGTACGCCGACCTGCTCTTCCTCGGACGCTTCAACGACACGACAGGCGCAACTGTCACGGGAGACCCGGATATCCGCTATTCCGTTTTTGAGCCGATGCAGCCAGACGGCCGACGCGCCTGCGTAGTCGTGAACTTCGGCAAGGTACCAGAATCGGCGGAAGTCCATCTGGACGGCTTAGGCGGAGAAGTCACCATTGCGCAGCCTTTCCAGCCAGATCGAACCGCGGTACTGCCGGTCAAATTGACGATCCCTGCAGAAACAGTAGAGGTGCTTGTCAAAAGATAGACGGATGACTATGGTGCCAGAGGTTGGACTGGTTGAGATCTGCTCCGACTCAAGTAAGCACTGATTGGGAGACACTTTGCGCTTCTCTAGACTTTTCGCCTTGATAGCTCCGCGTCTGCTTTTGTGTTTTCTAGCTTACCCAGCCGTGGCCCTTTTTGCATCGGCACAGACACCTGCGCCCGCAGAGCGCGCCGTGCGGATGATCGACACTCCGGCAGCCACTCTTCGCCTCTCCGGCCTCAGTTGCGACTTGGTCGGCCTGCGCTGGAAAGAGCCGAGCCTCGAGCTGATCGGCGAGCCCCGGCTGGGCGAAAACTTCCGCATCCTCATTCCCCGCCCCGGTTACGAGGCCAACTATTTCTATAGCCGCGACCAGAAGGTCAGCCGCATCGAGCCCGCACCTGACGGCGTCGTCTGCATCTACGATTCCCTCCGCAACGGCAGCGAAACCCTCCCCGTCCAGGTCCGCTATCGAATTCGCGTCGAAGGTGGCCAGGTGTTGTTCTCGATCCAGGTCGACAATCCGACCGATAGAAAACTGGCTGAAGTGATGTACGCCATAATCGGGGGCCAGCAGGGAATCGCGGACCGACTCGACACCGAAGCGATGATTCCGGGACCCAATGCGAATCAGGGCGCCGGTCTGTTCTCGCGCTTCCACGGCGGCGGATACGGCGGTGGCAACTTAGGCATTCGGTACGACGCGGCCTCCTATTCGTACCCCGGCAGCCTGTCGATGGGGTGGATGGACGTGTATAACCCGAAGGCCGGCATCGGCTACTACTACGCCGACCAGGATCCGGAAACGCGGCTGACTCTTCTCGAAGTCGAGCTGCGCCCGTTCTCAAAGAGCGCCACCTACGGCGATACCTGGCCCTCCAGCGCGGAAGCCCAGGGCGAGCCGGTCGGCATCACCACCGGCTGGGTCGATATGCCCTACGCGGGCAAGGGCACATTCAGCGCCGGCCCCGTCGCGCTCCAGGTCCACACCGGCGACTGGCACAATGCCAGCGGAATCTATCGCTCATGGTTCGACCAGCACTTCAATATTCAGCGCCCCAGGAGCTGGTTGCGCGAAGAGAATGCCTGGCAGTCGATCATCCTTTCCAACAGTGAAGACGTCGTGGTTCACCGCTTCGACGAATTACCGAAGCTGGCCGCCGACGCCAAGAAATACGGCATCACGACGTTCGAGATTCTGGGTTGGGACATCGGCGGCATCGATCGCGGTTATCCGCAGTACACGCCCGACCCGCGCCTGGGCACGCCGGCGGAATTCAAAAAAGCGCTCGCCGACATGCACGCCATCGGCGTGCATCCGCTTATCTTCTCCAACGTCCAGGTCGCCGATACGGCGACGCCAGTTTTCAGGGACCGGCTGAAGCCATACGCGGTGCACGGGCTATGGGCACCCGACTGGCGCATGAATGGCTGGGGCGAGGGGACCATCAGCGCTCGCGCCGGCTTCACGAACTCCAATATGACGGCAGTCAGCCCGGCGCATCCCGCGTTCCGGAAGTATCTGATCAATCAATACCTGCAGCTCGTCCGCGACGGCGCGGAGGGCTTTCAGTTCGACAAGGGTGGGGGCATCGTAAACTTGGATTTCAATCCCACACTCACGGTTTCTCCCGACAAATCGCTCGTCGGTGGGGTTCTGGAGACCTACGGGGAGTTACTTCGCAAGGCCAAGGCCATCGATCCCAACCTTGCCCTCGCTGCCGAGATGCTGTACGACCGTGCCTTCGCGTACATTGACGTCTCCTACATGCGCATGGGCGGAATCGATATGAACTCCACCGTCCTCCGGTACACGTTCCCGGAGTGGACGGGGACGATCTTCGGCGAGAGTCCTGGTGACATCAACCCCATGAACAACGGCATGAGGTACGGCTTTGTCTGGGACCTCGCGCCTCGCCACTACAACGACTCGGTCGACGAGCCACTCACGCGCCCGCTGGCTCGCTACGTCAGCGAGCTGATTCGCATCCGCAAGCAGTACGCCGACCTGCTCTTTTACGGCCGCTTCAACGACACCATGGGCGCGACAGTCCAGGGCGACCCGAACATCCGCTATTCCGTTTTCAATTCGCTTCAACCCAGGAACGACAGCCGCGCCTGCGTGATCGTGAACTTCGGCATGACACCGGAATCAGCGGAAGTCCATCTGGATGGCTTAAGCGGCGAAGTCACGATCGCGACGCCGTTCGAGGCAGACCGCACAGCGACCTTGCCAGTCAAATTAACGATTCCTCCAAACACAGTTGAGGTGATCGTCAAACGATAGAACGGCGGCACAAGTTACGGGGTCAAACGAACGGTTAGTACCTCGTGAGGATGAATCGATAAGCGGAGCAGGTTGCCCGCGACGTCCAGGTCGTGCAGATTGTCCTCTACCGAATTGCAAAGGCTCGCGGAATGTAGGTTCATATGCGGAAGCTGGACGGTGACCTCGCCGGCCTGGCCCGCTGTTTCCTGTAAGCGCAGGATCGTTCCCTTCCCATCCTCGGCGAGTTTCCAGGTGACTAACGCGACATTAGGGGCATTGATTTCAAGAAAACTTGTTCCCTCCGCCGGCAAGGGCCCGTCTGGATTGCCAGCCCTATCCTGATTGGCAACCACGTCGATGGCTGGCGCTTCCATGCTCTCCCACCCCATGCGCGTGAGCATGGCCGGATCAAGGTGTTCCGCGCTTGTCACTACATAACGAAACGTAAAGGTTCCGCCTTGTCCTGCGCGGTAGTTGGTGTGCCAATAGTTGTTCATGGCATACGAGAAGAGGGTCGAAGTCTTTGGGTGAAACTCCCCCAGCCATTCCCCGCGGTTGATGTCTCCAAAGCTTGCGAGCGACGCATCCACAGGAACGATGTCTACGGCGAGGTTGGAATTGTGTACTGCCATCCACTTCTGCACACTGAACCACTCCAGGCTCGCGCCTTTCAGCATATCGCGCGACGGATCGACCCAACCCTGCTGAGTGGCATATTCAAACGTTGGCGATTCCACCGCAGCAGGGAAAGCAAAGTACACTGCCTCTTTCGCCGTGGTATACGACTTGTCTACCGTGTAGCGAAACTCCATCTTTTTCTCATTGTCAAAGAGAAGAAGCTCCAGGCCGATCCCAGGCGTATTCACATCGGAGCTACGCAATTTGATGGAGTAGCCCCAAGGCGTTTTCTGGGCGCCTAAATACTCCCCCCTGGTTGCGGGATGGACTACTAACTGCGCGACGAGCAGCGATTTGTCGGGATGGATCATCTGAGTTTGTCCGCCCCCGGTCACGTATAGATACTGGCCAAATCGGTACGGACTGGCGGTATCGACCAACTCCCGCTGCAACTCCTTGTCGAAAATGCTTTGGATTGCGCCGCTCTGAACATCGGTCGTAATTCGGTAGTACTTGTTTTCGATGACAGGATTCGGCTGAGGTGAAGAGTCCGTCGGCGCGGGCTTGGGTACAGTGTGAACCTGAAAACACTTGTACCCGACAGAAGGCAGGTCGCTGGCCAGAAATCGGACATGTACAAAACCCTCGCTACTTCTATCCGACATAACTTCCAGAGGGACTTTCTGATGGGTCGTCAGATCAACGAGTTCCTCAACCTTGCGCAGGTCGGTTTCTATGAGCGCATCGCGCTTCCAATTCAGTCCGTTGAAGACAACGATTGTTCTGCCCGGAACCTGGATCTGATGCGCCAACTGGTAAAGAGAGCGGTTTGTGATGTCTTCCAATTCAAAATGAGCTTGGGTCGCAAAATTATCCTTAACCGCCAATTGCTTCACCGCTTGGTCGGTGTCCGGTTGTGAAATAGAATTGCCTGCGCCCCAGGTATGCTCCGCAAATAACAAGATGTTATTCCACGCATCGTTAAGTTCCGCCTTCGGCGGATGAAAATCCGGGTTCATCGTATGCGCTGCCGTTGAGACGACCTCCGATGACAGTGCATTGCTTTGGTTTTGCCGGTCCTCCGCAGCAAAATATGCGTCCGAACCAATGCCGTCTTCCCAGTACGGCCCCATGTCTCCTTTGTAAGTTGGCAGCTCAGCACCAGAATGTTGATCGACATAACTGAAGAAATCAGCGAACGTGGCATATTGCAGCTTGGGATACGCATAAGCTTGGTTCCACGAGGTGGCGAACGTCGCCAATTGGGGATGCAGGTCCGTATTTTCGTCCTGCGCTCCGTAGATCAATGCGGCGTCCGGCTTATAGGTAGGCTTATCGTACGAGGCAAGAAACTGCGGCAGCGATTCATGGATCAGTGCAGTCGTGGGATCGAGAGTAAAGAAACGCCTGATCTCCGAATAGCCCCACGAGTACCAGAACAGGACTTTCTTCCCGTCCGGCCCCTCCCACCAGAAGGGCGACTTTTCATTCCAAAATTCATGCGTCAAAACGGGCGCACGATCCTGGTTCGCGCCGACCGCCCAATACTTGATGCCCGCACTCGCCAGTACCGAGGGATAAGCGCCGGTATAGGAAGGGACATCGGTTGTCGTGGCATAGTCAAACGGCAAGTTATATTCGCGAGACAGGCTCTTCGTGTAATACAGCGAGCGGTACAGAGTCTCCAGCGATGCATACCCGGTCAACAGATTGAAGTAGTCGGCGGGCACGCCGAGCTTCTTTGAGCGGATCAAGTCTACGATCTCATCCCGTTCCGCCTGCGGCCGCGTCTCCAGCAATTGCTGCAAGTTCCATGAGCCGTCGGTCGCAAAGCGAAAGTCGGGATACTTTTTGATCAGGTCAGCCGCTTCCACAAGCGACTCTGCCTGATTTTCGGCCACCTTCCCCTGGTAGTCCGTATACCCGATGTCAACGTGCGTGTGCGGCACGACAAACACTGTCCACTTGCGCTCCGCGGTCAAGGGCAAGTTGAAGCTGCGATGTAATCCCGCGGCAACTTCCAGCTTTGCTGGCGAGGTCCCCCGCCATTCCGGTACCTGGAATTCAACCCGCTCCTCGCCAAGGTCATTTCTGGCGGCAACCTCGGCGCTATAGCTCTTTCCATTCAAGGTGAGCACTGCATGCCCTGTGGGATTGCTCTGCCCAAATCGCAGGTATGCATCGACCAACTCAACCAGGTGGCCCTCTTTCTGTTGGTAAAAGACCGTGGGAACCACGTCGGCGCCAACTTCATCGGTTTTATGCTGAGGACCGTTGGTGATGCCGATGTAGTCGTAGCGGATTGATTCAAAAGGCGCAGCCGATCCGGCACTGCTGGCGTCTCGATTCACTGGCGACAGAATCAGGCTGTTGTCGCCCTTGGCCAGGTATCGTGTGGGTAACTCAATGGTTAGCAGAGCGTTATTCGTCGTGTAGAGCGGCTTGGACCGCACATAATAGACCCCCTTGTGCCCATTGATTTCAACCTGCATGTCCGGGGTTCGCAGGTAACCGGTCAGCAAGGAAATCTTCAGAAGATAGGCGCCCTGAGGTGCGGCATCGAGATTGAATCGGATCTCGTAAGCCGATCCGGTCCGTTGCTCAGCAGGCCAATCCTGCTTCCAATCGCTCTTGCCTACCCGGTAGACCACGTGATCGCCCTGGCTGGCCTTGAATTCCGCGGCAGATTGATCGTTTTTGCCAATCTCCCAGATTGTCTTTGGCTGAGAGAATGCGGGCAGAACACAAGCGGAGACGAAAAGTGCGAGGAAGATTGAAACTGATAGGACGCGCTTCATGTACACAACTCCCATGAGGGTTAGTGCTGCTATTGGCTGTTGCCGCAAGGACACCGATTGCGGTGCAACGGGAAAATGCGAGCCGCAATCTGCGTTGGTTACTTCCTTCAAAATGCTTGTGAGGTGTACCGCACAGTACTCCCAAAACCAGACACCTCACTCTGCAGTCCTGCAGTGTCTCGCTTCGCCCTGGGCGGACAACTCCAAGGCCCCGACATCTATGTATGGAAGGAGCCGCGCTGGCATTCCTTGTGGGCACCGTCAGGCCCGATTTCTCTAAGCCGTAGGGAAACGTTCGGCTCGATGCCTCGGACGCAAGAGGATCACATATGCGATTCAATTGTCAAATAACATGAGCGAAATAGCGGTTATGGTCACCATCAAGTGATCTCTAAGCTGGATAGCGCTCGAAGGAGAATTTGACAACCTCCGAAACGATAGATTACAACCGATTGAACCGCGAATCGGATTCCCGCTCGCCCCCTGTGGGTTTCGGCTCCTCAATCGCGGGGTCTTTCCGCATTTTTGTAAGCAGGCATGCTTCTTCGCAGAAGCCGCGGGATCGCTCCGGCGGTCGTGCGGGCAGGCCGATGAAAGGTCTTATGTTCAGGCGATTCGTTTGTGCTCTCTCTGTTGGGATTGGCATCCTTGTCGCCCAAGGCAGGTGTCTTGGGGCCTCAAAAGATAATGCGGTGGCCAGTCAGGATGCATTCTTCGCGCTGCCCCTTGCCGGCAGCCAGGGAGCGTCGACGAAGCCTCTGGACCGATACGGTATCCCCTTCCTTGAAGCGGTGCAGCAGCCGCCAGCCGGAAGTCCGACCCGCGTGACGGTTGGGAGCGAGGTGAAGAGGATCTTTCTGCTCGGGATGACGGAGACCAACTGGGTTCACGCGTGGACTGACCCGAGGGACAATTCTGTCCGTTACTGGGTCGGAGATAACCTCGGCCAGATCCGACTGAGCTACGCCGACGGTTCGACGCAGGCGTTTCCCCTGGTTTTGGGCGAGAGCGTTTGGTGGGGAGCCACCTTCTACCAGTGCCCCGACCCTTTCCCGACGGATGCGCACCTGCGCGATGCCTTCAGCCAGTCGATGCACCTCTTTCCCGCAGCGGCGGTAGAGGATGGCAAGTACGTCGCGGTCATCGTGCCCAAGGCAGTGCCGCTCGTATCCATCGAGGTCGAGAATTCTACAGAGAAGAAGGGAACCGTAGCCATCTCGGCAATTACGGTAGAGTCGGCCCAGGGAAATTCGATTGCAGGTGCATCTGCGCTTCCGGCCGGCCACCCCTCGCCAGAGTTTGAGGAGTTTGCCACGAAGAAACCCCTGCGCCCCAGTGGTGTCGATGAAGCTGGTGCGCAGCGGCGATTGAACGATCTTAGCTTCGCGTTCTACAGCAATGATGAGGAGTTTCGCGGCCTCCGCGTTCCCGTTGCCGTGCCGGCCGGATATTCGGGGCCGGAAGTTTCCTTCAAGGGCGACATGGTTGCGGACATTCTGACGAATGCCTTCTATGCGAATGTGCAGGACATGTTGGCCAAGATCGACCCCGATGGGACCTACCATACGTCCACCCGCGGTGCAGTGTCGTTTGGCGGCCCGCAATTCGGCACCTATAAAACGAACGCGGGAATCTACTACAACGATTCCTGGTCGCGAGACATGGGACGGACTCTTCAGGAACTAACAGAGCTTGGCTTCATCAACCAAGCGACCCAGACGGCGGACTATAGTTTCCGGACAGCCCGTCTCTGGGCAGAGAACCCTTCGCTCAAGTACCAGGGGCATTCGCTTCCTCCGCATTGGAGCCGCGTCGTCAACAAGCCGAATTCCGCACTCCCGTTTGAGAATGATGGCCACGGCCTCATCTCACTCTTCCTCTACAAACTGTGGCTACGGCTGCCGGACCGGGGCGCATGGCTGCATGCGCATTGGGCCGACGTAAAGGCGGCTGGCGACTGGATTCCGTGGCAGTTTGATCATCCGGAGATATCGGGAGCAAAGGACGGAGTGCTCTACACCACGGGCGAGTCGGCAGCCGGCAAAGGATATTCCGTATATGCCGACTACGTCTGCATGGACGCTCTGCAGGGTCTGGCGCAAATGGCCGACTCAATTGGGGAGACTCAATCGGCCGCACTGTGGCGGGACCGCGCAGAGAAGATGCGGACAGCCATCCCTGCCCGCTACCTGACGACCGACCCGAAATACGGGCGAGTCTGGACTCTGGACTTTGCCGGCTGGCCAAACAAGAGCACAGTCCTGGGGCCTGTGTTCTTTCCGGCGGATTATCGCGGGTTTGCACCTGAGGACAACAACCCGGAATGGCGGAAGGAAAACGAAGCGACCTATCAGCGTTTGATCGACACCTATCATCCCCTGGGATTTTATGGGCAGGCGATGGGATATGGGCAGGGATTTGTCACGGAATCTGCTTTGCTGTTGGATCGAATGCACGACGTTACACCCATGCTGGATTGGGCCGCAAAGCAGATCTATGATCCCAGGATCGGATCGTTCATCGTATCGGAGGGTGTCCAGCTGGATCCAACCGGGCGCTTCTGGTACCGGGCCGGCGATCTGGGCAATGGCGTTCAGGAAGCAGAGATCGTCAAGGCGTTTCGCATTGTGCTGGGAGTCGATGATACGGAAGCGAATCGTGTTCGGGTATTTCCCAGAATGCCGTATGGCTGGAACGAGATGACGGTTAACAAGTATCCAGTTCTTTACGAGCGCCAAGGCAAGCTGAACACGGCGCACCTGCACTACCGCCTCACCAGGACGGCCGCTGGGATGAACCTCGTCATCGGTTCGGACGCAGCTCTTGGGTCGGTTCCGGTGCGACTTGGGCCGTTCGCGAAGCAACCGATTGCTTCAAGCATTCGGATCAACGACCACGCTCCCTCGGGGGCTTCCATTGAGCGCAGTGGTGATTCCTGGTGGGTCCGTTTCACGGCATCCATTGGGCCTGACACGCACTGACGATCGCTACGGCCTGCGGGCACGAGGAGGGCCACAAACATGCTGACCAGGAGATCGTTTCTTGGCTCCGTGCCCGCACTCTACGGCCTGGCGAAGAACCAAATGCGCGGTGCGGGGCGTCGCGAGTTCCACGTGGCTCCAAATGGAAACGATGCGCATCAGGGAGTGGCCTCTCACCCGTTGCGCACGATCTCCGCTGCCGCCGCTCGCGCGCAAGCTGGGGACGTCATCACGGTCCACGAGGGCATCTATAGGGAGCGGATCGCCCCGCCGCGAGGCGGTACATCGGATGCGAATCGGATTGTCTATCAGGCCGCGCCCGGCGAGCGCGTAGTCATCAGCGGCGCTGAAGTGATCACCGGATGGGTCAGGCTGCAGGGAGATACATGGAAGGTGACCGTCCCCAATCGGTTGTTTGGGAGTTTCAATCCCTACAGCGATGTGATCCATGGCGATTGGTTCAACCCGAACGGTCGCGTGCATCACACCGGAGCCGTTTATCTGAATGGCGATTGGCTCGCGGAAGCCGCGAAATTGGACGATGTTTTTCAGAAAACCGACGGGACTCCACTCTGGTTCGGAGACGTCGGCACCGATACAACCATCCTGTGGGCGCAGTTCAGGGGGGTGGATCCGAATGACAACCAGACCGAGATCAATGTGCGCCAGACGGTGTTCTATCCCGAGAAGACCGGCGTGGACTACATCACCGTTAGTGGCTTCATCCTGCGCCAGGCAGCCACGCCGTGGGCGCCGCCGACAGCCGAACAGATTGGGGCGATCGGGACACACTGGAGCAAGGGCTGGATCATCGAGAACAACCAGGTCAGCTACTCCATTTGCTCAGGAATTTCGCTGGGCAAATACGGGGACCAATGGGACAACAAGTCGGCGAACTCCGCTGAAGGATATGTGAAGACGATTGAACGCGCCACGTCGGCAGGGTGGTCCAAAGAGACGATCGGCCACCATATCGTGCGCAACAACACCGTCTCACACTGCGAGCAGGCCGGAATCGTCGGCAGCCTGGGACCAGTGTTCAGCGTCGTCACCGGCAATACCATCCACGACATTTATGTGCGTCAACTCTTTTCCGGTGCCGAGATAGCAGGCATCAAGTTCCACGCCGCGATCGATGTAGAGATCAGCCATAACCACATCTATCGCTCTTACCGCGGACTTTGGCTGGATTGGATGGCGCAAGGTACGCGCGTTTCCAGCAATCTGTTTCACGACAACCAGAGCGAGGACCTGATGGTCGAGGTCGACCACGGTCCATTTGTGGTAGACAACAACGTGTTCCTGTCGAAGACCTCGCAGCGAGTTGTCTCCCAGGGAGGTGCGTATCTCCACAACCTGTTTTGTGGGGGTGTAACCCTGGTCCAGTACGACGCTCGCCAGACCCCCTTCATGAAACCGCATTCGACCATAGTTGCCGGATACCATGACAACCCGAGCGGGGATATGCGGTTCTTCAATAACCTGTTTGCGCAACGAGGTGACCTGACCCTCTTCAACCAAACGCGTCTACCCATGCAGCTTGCAGGGAATGTGTTTCTGAAGGCAGCCAAACCCTGTTCGCAGGAGCGGGCCCCAATGCTCAAGCCGGAGTTCGATCCGGACATTCAACTCGTGGAAGCAAGTAGCGGTGTGCAACTCACCTTGAGAATGGATCCGGCCTGGATCACCGAACAGAAGCGCAGACTGGTCACGAGTGCCATCATTGGATTTGCCGCCATCCCCAACCTTCCTTTTGAAGATGTGGATGGTACCGCTCTCCGCATCGAACGCGATTATTCCGGCAAGATCCGCAGCCTGGCGAATCCGTCTCCAGGCCCTTTTGAATATTCCACCGGGGGAGCGCATACCTGGAACCTCCGACCTGCCCAGCGATAGCTTGTATGGTCAAGGAACGAAAAGTATTCAACACGCCGAGTCATTCACGCTTCTCCGGGATGCCGGCGTCCAGCATCGCTATAAATGTTGATCCAGAAATGTCGTCATCCTTCCCGACTCATCTCGAGGTCTCTATGAAAGCCGCTTCCTGTTCTTACTGTCACCCTTCGGATCGCTTCTTTGCCCCCCTTCTCTTTCTCTTGTGGATGGTGTCGTTCTCATCCGCGCTGCTCGCTCAGGATCGAAATCTGCCACGGCTTGAAAAAAACGGAGATCACTACCATCTGCAGGTAGACGGCAAGCCCTTCTTCATCCTCGGGGCCCAGGTCCATAACTCCAGTGGCTTTCCCGCGGCGATGAATGCAGCCTGGCCGGTCTTACGCGCCATTAACTGCAACACTGTGTCCGTGCCGGTCTATTGGGAGGCCGCAGAGCCCAAAGAGGGAACGTTTGACTTCACCGCCGTCGATGCCATCGTCAAGGGCGCGCGCGAGCAAGGCCTGCACCTGACACTCTCGTGGTTTGGCACCTGGAAAAACGGTGCGATGACGTACGTGCCGCAATGGGTGAAGGAAAACCCCACCAGATTTCCTCCCGTACTGGATGCCACCAACCATCCGGTCGAAGCGCTGAGCCCTCTTTTCGACGCCAGCCGGGAAGCGGACCGCACAGCGTTTGCCGCGTTCATGAAGCATCTGAAAGAGATTGACGGGGCCACCCACACCGTCATCTTCATTCAGGTAGAAAACGAAGCAGGCGTTCTCGGTTCTGATCGCGATTACTCGCCGCAGGCGACGGCCAGCTTTCAGGGGCCGGTGCCGGCGGAAGTTCTTTCTTCGCTGAGAAAAACGGCACCATCCGGGAGCACATGGACGCAGGTCTTCGCCGAGCGCGCGCCGGAAGCGTTCATGTCCTACTGGACGGCACGCTACATTGGCTCCATCGCGGAAGCGGGCAAGGCGGTGTATCCGCTTCCAATGTATGTCAACGTATGGCCGCGGGAGCAGCCAGGCCTGTTGCGGCCCGGCTTTTCCTCACCCAGTGGAGGCGCCGTCGCGTACCTGCTCGATATGTGGAAGCAGGTCGCGCCGGCCATCGATATCATCGCGCCGGATATCTACGACGAAAACATTGATTCCTACCAGAATCTTCTAACCCTCTATGACCGTCCTGACAACGCGCTCTTCGTTCCTGAGACAGGCGGCTCCGTGCACCACGCCGAAAACATGTTTCTGGTATTCGCCGCGAAGAATGCTCTCGGGATCTCAACCTTCGGGGTCGATGCTGGTCTCTCGGTGGAAGATTTGAAGTCCTTCAAAGGCTGGGCGAGTGAGATCGCCATGAATTACGCTCTCTTCGGACCTGCGGCCGACATCTGGCGTTCGCTCAGCGATGCCGGCCAACTGCAGGCAGCCATAGAGCAGGAAGGGCTCGCCAATCCAGGGCTGAGCTTTGACACCTTCGATGCAGCCGTGCGTTTCGGCCCCGTCACGAATGGCTACGGCGGTCCGCGAGGCCGCTCCAATCCTCAACGCAACGGCCGCGTGCTGATCGGCCAGCTTGCTCCCAACCAATTCCTCATCGCCGGTATGAATGCGAACATCATTTTCGCGCCGAAACTGGGCGCGCCAATGACCAAAACTATGCTGCTCTCGGTGGAAGAAGGCCACTTTGAAGCCGGTGAGTGGAAATTCGATCGTCTCCTCAACGGCGACGAAACTGCCTTTGGCATTACGCTTCCCGCACACGGCCAAACGTTGAAGGTGAAGGTGCGGGCCTACTAACCAGAAGAGCTAGCCCGGGGTTCGACAGTTCCTCGTCGGCGCCGTTGTCTGCGGTGCTGTGGAATCACCGCGCCTTCCGCTCTCCGCCAGCGGCAAGCGACGTCCGAAGGGATGTTGCCAATGCGAAGCAATAGCGAAGAATTCGTAATCGAATTCATGAACCCGGGAAATAGTTCGGCTCTCATAAGAATGTTCCTTGACTTCTCTTAATTCGGGGTGCTACGTTTCTTGCCTTCACGTTAGAAGTTATTGCGTATTACGCAAACTATGTTGCGTTAATTGCGCCATACCCACAGGAGGCATCATGATGGCCGAATATAAGCCCGCCTTGAGGAAGTTGTCTGTATGGTGCGTGTGCGTGTTTATGCTGACGTTCGCGCTACCATCGTTTTCCCAGAACTCAACTGGTTCGATCGTTGGTACGGTGACTGATTCCAGTGGTGCGTTGCTCGCCAACGCGACCGTATCGGTCACTAACAGTGCTACAGGGGAGAAACGCTCCACCAGAACTTCGGAATCCGGAGAATATCAAGTCCTGAATCTTCTGCCTGGACAATATCAGGTCGAGATCGAGGGCAAAGGCTTTAAGCTCTATATCCGCGACTCGGTTGAGGTCCAGGTGGAGCAGGCCACTCGCATCAATGCCCAAATGTCGCTGGGAGCGGTCACAGAGCAGATTACGGTAAGCGACACTGCGCCGATCATGCAGTCCGAGAGTGCCTCGCTCGGGCAGGTAGTTGAAGGCCGCGCTGTAACGGAAATGCCTCTCAACGGGCGTAATGTGCTTGCGCTTGTAGGCCTGGTCCCCGGTGTGGTGCCACAGGGCAGTTCAGGCGGCAACCTGACCGGTCAGAATGTATTCGCAGCGGGCAACTTCCAGATTGGTGGCGGTGACGCCAACCAGAGCTCAACGCTGGTCGATGGCGCTCCGGTCAATATCTCCTATGGCAACATCACCAGCCTGGTTCCTTCACAGGACGTGGTGCAGGAGTTCCGGGTCCAGACGAACGACAACACGGCGGAGTACGGCATGTACACGGGTGGCGTGGTCAACATGACGACCAAGTCCGGTTCGAATTCGGTTCACGGAACTTTGTACGAGTTCGATCGCAACACGATCTTCAATGCCACACCGTTCTTCAACAAGCACACAGCGACCCTGCTGCCGAAGAGCCCCTATCACCTCAACCAGTTCGGCGGGAATGTTGGCTTCCCAATCCTTAAAGACAAATTGTTCGGTTTCTTCGACTACCAGGGATATCGCCAGAGGGTGGGAAAGACCGAAACCTACACGGTCCCCACACCGCTGGAACGCATCGGCAACTTCAGTGAATTCAGTACTCCAATCTATGACCCTTGCGGTGGCACCGTCACCGTCGGTGGTCAGGGGTGCCCCAACTACAGCGGCCCGAGGACTCAGTTCCCGGGAAACATCATTCCTTCGGGCCGGTTTAGCACGGTGGCGAAGAACCTGCTGAATACGAAGTTTCCGGGCGCGACGACCACTACCGGCTACTATATATTGCCCAACGTCAAGGCATCCACTGCATCGGGATATGCGCTTACCAATAACTGGGTCGGCCTCGCGCATGGAGGCGGCAACAACGATCAGTACACTGGACGCGTCGACTTTGGGCTAAGCCCGGCGCAGCGTCTGTTCGGCCGGTATACGCAGTGGAACTCGGGAAACATCGGCGCCCACACGTATGGCAACGGCCTGATAGGCGGCGACCCCATCTCCCCGGAGTCTTTCAAGACCCGTCAGATCGTGTTTGGCGATACGGATGTGTTCAGCCCTTCGCTGGTAGGAGATATTCGGCTTTCCTACCTGCGGTGGACTTACGTGCGCACGCCTGGAACGCTGGGGTTCGACGAGAACTCGCTGGGATTCAATCAAGCGTCCGGAATGGGATCGATCTCAGCACTGAACCGTGTCGCCAACTCGAACACAGTCCCGACCATCGCTCTGGCAACCCCAACTTATAACGGTGTCGGAACGGGCTATATTTTTGGGACCAACCAGGACTATGTCGTCGCTCCAACCATCAGCAAAACAATCCGGAATCACACCGTCAAGGCGGGTGCCGATCTGCGCCGTCTGGAAATGCTCTACTTCCAGAACAACGCCCCTGGGGGATCTTTCGCGTTCGATCCCAACATGACCGCTTCGGCGCCCACGGGTGCAACAGGCACCAGTGGCAATCCATTCGCGTCGTTCATGCTGGGATACATGGTGAACCAGGCGAACACGGCCAGCGTTGTGCAGATAGCGCCGCCCAGCTACACCACCATGTACTACCAGGGCTACTATGTGCAGGACAACTGGGTCATCACTCCCAAATTGACCGTCAACATCGGTCTACGCTATGAGATCCCGGGCGTCTACCGCGAACGGCACGAGTTCCTGGCGACGTTCAATCCAACCGAAGTGAACCCTGTGCTGGGCTCCGTCAGCGTCAACGGAAATCCTGTCCTCGGCGCCTACGACCTGGTCGGCACACAGCAGCATCCGGCTCTTGGTCTGCGGCCCGAACACTTCACCAACTTCTCCCCACGCATTGGCGTGGCGTACCGTCTGAATGACAGGACCGTGCTGCGCGCTGGATTCGGCAAGTTCGTTATCCCTGCCGATCTTCAGTTTCCGGAATCGGCGGCGCAGTCGCCCTTGACCTACATCACGAACAATCCCGTGACGACTCTCAACAACGGGGCCACTCCGAGTAACACGCTGGATAACCCGCTGCCCAGCGGCCTCACTCCGGCGCCCGGCCGCGGCCCGAACTACCAGCAGCTGCTGCTGGGCGGCTCGGCCAACGCCTTATTGCAGAACGAGGCCAATGGCGAGACGTTCCAGTGGAACGTTGCGCTTCAGCATGAGTTGCCGAAGGGGATTGCAGTGGAGGCGGCCTACGCCGGACTACGCGGCCAGAATCTCCCGGTCAGTGTGAACATCAACCAGGTGTCCGCTGCGACTCTGGCGCAGGCGGCTGCAGATCCAACCTGCAATGCAGCATCCGGACCTTCCTCAAGTTGCTTCCTGACCAAGACCGTCGCGAATCCGTTCCCCAATTACTCAACCACGTTTACAGCAGGCAACCAGCAATACGCGACCATCACATCCGTGAAGCTGAACGAGCCGTTCCCACAATACGGTGCCATCACGGATACGGGCCACTATGTAGGGGTGGGCAACTACAATGCTTTGGAGGCGAAGGTTGAGAAACGCTTTGCGGCCGGTGGTATGCTGCTGGGCTCCTATACATTCTCTAAACTGCTGACCAACGCCGAATCGCTTACATCGTGGCTGGAAACCGTGGGGGCTCCTGGTTTCCAGAACACCAACAACCTTCCAGGCGAGTATGCGCTTTCCGGCTATGACTCGCGTCAGCGCCTGGTCGTCAGCTACGTCTACAACCTTCCCTTTGGCCGCGGCCAGCACTTCGATGCGGGCGTATCGGGCTTTGCGGACAAGCTGATCTCGGGCTGGGGCTTCAACGGTGTCAGCACTTTTCAGAAGGGCTATCCCATGGGCATCTCGTCCTCGGCTGGATATGTCGCAACCTACTCGGGAACCGGCACGACTCGTCCGAACGTAGTTTCAGGTTGTAACAAGACCATAGGCGGTCCAGTCCAGAAGCGGTTGGGCGATGTCGTCACTGGAGGCTCCGTACAAAATCCATACTTCAACCTGGCATGCTTTGTCGCGCCGCCCCGATTCACGTTTGGCAACGAATCCCGCACCGACAATACGCTTCGTCTCCCTGGCATAGCCGACTGGGATCTGGCTCTGTTCAAGGAGACGCACGTCACGGAGCGAGTGGCTCTCGTGTTTCGTGTTGAATCGTTCAACCTGTTCAACCGTGTGCAGTTCGCGGGGCCGGGCACCTCGGTCGGATCGCTTGCGACCAATGGTCAGATCACGGCCCAGGCCAACGAGCCGCGCGAGTTCCAGCTCGCAGGACGCGTCAACTTCTAACATAAGCGTTCTCAAGCGGCCGCCGACTCACTTGCCGGCGGCCTTCTTTTTTTGCTCGTAATCTGGCTCCATTTCACGTGACTGAGTCAAACTGATAACGGAAAGGCGATTAGCCGGCTCCGCGTTAGCTGGTTCACGACTGCGATGCCACCTCGACGGAAGACTTCGAAGTCCACTCCACGGCCCCCGCAGCCTCCGGCCAACGCGTCCCCCCGATCCTGGAAAACCGCAGCAGCCATCCTCGCTACTTCGGCGCTGCTCGCGGCATGGTCATGGTTTCTATGGCGCCCTCACACCGTAAAACCAGTCGCAGTACAGGCAGAATCCGACTATGTCGATCCTTCGGTCTGCGCGAGTTGCCACGATGATATTGCGGCCACCTACCGAAAAACGGGTATGGGTCGATCCTTCTCCCGCCCTTCGCCGCAGAACGTGATCGAAGACTACTCGCGGAACAATACCGTCGACCACAAACTGTCCGGCTTCTCCTACACCATGGTGGAACACGACGGAAAATTCTTCCAGCGCCGTCACACCCTTGGGTTCGACGGCAAGGAAACGAACATCGTGGAGGAGCAGGTTGACTACATCATTGGTTCCGGCAACCATGCGCGAACCTATCTCCACCGCACAACGCAAGGCCAACTTGCCGAACTTCCGATCAGTTGGTACGTGGAGAACTCCGGCTCATGGGCGATGAGCCCTGGTTACGACCGGCGAGATCAGGAAGACATCCGTCGCACCATCACTCCTGAGTGCCTGTTCTGTCATGATGGATATCCGAAGAACGACCCCAGTGAGGTTCGCGACGAAAGGGAGCTGGCGAGCTTTCCCGCAAAGCTCCCGGAAGGAATCGATTGCCAGCGTTGCCACGGCCCTGGGCGCGCTCACGTTGCCGCGGCAAGCGCAAAGAATCCAAGTCCGCAACAGGTCCGTGCTTCCATCGTCAACCCAGGGAGACTCCCTCGGGAGCGGCAGATGGAGGTTTGCATGCAATGTCACCTCGAGACCAGCAGCCGCTATCTCCCCAACGAGATTCGTGCCTACAGCCGCACAGTGTCCTCGTTTCGTCCAGGCCAACCGCTGGGCGATTACAAAACCTACTTCGATCGAGTACAGAACTCAGCAGGCGACAACTTCGAGGTAGCCCATGCGGCTTACCGGCTGCGTCAATCGGCGTGCTATCTCAAGAGCGACATGACCTGTATCACCTGCCACGATCCGCACGACATTCCACGCGGCGCGCAAGCGGTTCAAGCCTATGTCGGCGTCTGCGTCAAATGCCACCAGGCTCTGACGCACCGCACCGCACTTCCTCCAGGCAGCAACTGTATCTCGTGTCACATGCCCAAAAGGAGGACGGAAGATGTCGTCCACGTGGTCATGACGGACCATTTTATTCGGATCAACCAGCCGCGGCGCGATCTGGTGGTCCCGATCAGTGAAAAGGTGGTTGCCCCGGAGAGTGGCAGTCAGGTCGTTGCCTACTATCCGCCGGATTCTACGAAGAACCCGGACGCAGCCCTCTATCTCGCAGTAGCGCAGGTCGAAGGCGATCAAGGTCCGCAGAGTTTGTCGCATCTCCGGGACATCCTCACCAGCATGTCTCCCTCGGCTGCCGACCCCTACCATGAACTTGGCCGGGCCTATGCGCGCCGCGGAGAGAATCAAAGTGCGATTCAATGGTTCGACAAAGCGCTGAAGCGTGAACCGGACGATCGTCCCGTGTACCTTGACCTGGTTCCGGCTCTTCTGGCCACCGGTCAGGACACCCAGGCGTTGGACCTGTTGCGCCGCGCCGTCACTCTTTATCCCAACGATGATCAGCTCTTGACGAATCTAGGGAATGTTTACCTCCGCATGAATATGCTGACGGAAGCGCAAACTGCTCTCAACCGTGCCGTCGCTGCCAATCCAGAACGATCGGATGCTTACAACCTCCTGGGCCTCGCGGCCCTGCGAACCGAGGACAAAGCGACGGCGGAGAAGTCCTTCCGGGAAGCGATCCGCTGGCAGCCTGACCTTGCAGAAGCGCAAAGCAATCTAGCGACCCTGCTCACCGGCAACCACGAATTCCCCGAGGCGGAGTTCCACTTTCTGAATGCAATTGCAAAGAATCCAGGCTATGCCGAAGCACACCATGGCTTCGGGCTGTTGTTGATTCTCACGAGATCCCTTCCACGCGCTACCGCCGAGTTACGCGAGGCGGTTCGTCTGGAGCCTGAGTCAACCCAGGCGCGAAGCGACCTGGCGGACCTGCTCGCAGCCCAGGGCCAGGCCGCCCAGGCCGCCGAACAATACCAACAAGTATTGCGCCTGAACCCCAACCAGGCCGATGCCGAACTTGGTCTCGGTGTATGCCTTCTGCGGGAACATAAAGGAGACGAGGCCAGACCGCACCTGGAGCGCGCTGCCGCCAGCGGCAATCCCGATGTGAGCCTGGCCGCCAATCAAGCACTGAATCAGATCGCCCGCTGAGAGCCGATCAACGTCCGCCCTTCGGCCCGGGTTTTCCCCAGAAGATGAACGTTCCAAAGCGTGTCGGCGTAACGATGTCGACCGCGCCGTCATGGTTGAGGTCGACCGCAACAAAATTAGAGCCTGCTCCCGATTCGTTGTCGATCAGTTCGGGAACAAAACGGGCTCCGCCTGGGGCCTTGGGATCGCGCACCGTTTTGTAGACATACAAGACCGGTTGTCCAAAGGGATCGGGATCAAGAAAAGTGTTTACGTGCGACAGGTAACGCTTGCCCACGATAAAGTCAGGAATGCTATCGCCGTTCACATCGGCAAAGGCGGCGGCGTGCGGTTCGCTGAAGACGACGCCACCAGCGTTTTCAGCTTTCGTGTTCAGATCATCTGCGATCATGTGCCGGACGAAGCTGATATTGCCCTGCGCATCGCGTTTCTGCTCGAACCAGGCCAGCCCCCACCCGTGGGCGTTGAGCGCCGTAACTACATCAGGCAGGCCATCCCCGTTCACGTCGTAGATGCCCATCTCCGCGCCGCCCATGATGCCATGCCCATATCGTCCGAACTCCGCGGGATGATACTTCCAGGCGTCGTTGGCCGGATCCTTCGGTCCTTCCCACCACCCATATGCAGTCACAATGTCCATGCGGCCGTCGCCATTAATATCGCCTACACCAATGCCATGGGCCGTGCCAAACCCTTTCTCGGAGACGTCCTTGACGATCCACAACCCGGTCGGATTTTTGGGATCAGGTTTCGCATAACGAACCTGGCCACCGCCCATGTAGACGATCTCCGGCTTGCCGTCGCCGTCCACATCGGCCAGCACCGCCACCTCGCTCTGGACCTCTTTCACGACCTGGAACTTTTCCCAGCGGCGGTTTTGATTCTTTCCCGGATTCACGAAAAGTGTCACGCCCAGGCTGCCGTAGTTGGTGGAGATGATGTCCGGCCAGCCATCGCCGGTAAAGTCGGCTGCACTCTGTATCCAAGCGTCGCTGGGAAACGCCGAAGCCTGGCTGAAGGTTTCCGCGGGGTAAATCTCTTCGCTCCGGGTGTAGTCGGGCCCATAGTAGATGAAGGGTCCACTCACGACGTCCATCACCCCATCGCGATTGAAATCCGCGGCGGCCACGGAGAAGGAGTAGAAGAAGTTGGTGAGCGCCTGCTTGCGAAAGTTCGATGAGGTTTTGTCCGGCTCGCGATATTTCACTGCGAGGTCTTTGTACTTCAGATTTCTGAAGTGGACTTCGCCCGTTCCACCAACATAGAGCGCGACGGGGCCGTAGCTCAGATCGCTGACCGCGCCGTGCTCGCGGCCGTTGTTGATAAAGGTGCGAACGACGTTCGCATCCATAAACATCTCGGCGGTATTCCAGTCCTCTGGCTTCAAGCTGGTATCCGGTACCTTGAAGGGCAAATCGACGGTCGAGGCCGGGGGACGGAAGTTCGCCGGAGGTCGATTCAAGGCGGCGCCAGTGGCAGGAGGAACGGTAAACCGCACCAGGCCGCCGCCGGTTCTTGCCCGGTTCCGCGAACTCATCGCACCGTCGCCAGTCAGCGCGACCGTGTAGGTCGGGATCTGCGGGTCGGAGAGGTCAACATAAGTGCCCTTAGTTCCGGAATCATCCTTAGTCTCGCGGAAGAGGACTCCGGTTTGGCAGCCGCCAGTGCAGCGATACTCCACGTACACGCCAACGTCCTGGTATGGCTTATCCAGCACCAGCCACCCGCCGCCAGGTGCAGTCGGTTTGCCTACGATTTCGCCGTTCTCCGCGCGCCACTCCGCATTTCCCACCGTGTGCCACCCCGCCAGACTTGAGCCGGTGAAGGTTACATCGGGAACAAACGACGGCCCGACCGCAACCAAAGGAGCGGATGCAGTGAACGCCAACAGGCCTAACGTGAGGTACGGTTTGTAAGGCATCTGAGTACTCCCTGACGAACAGATTCTTGCGGCCGGCAGCCAAGGAGCGTATGCACTGCGCAATCTTGACTGCTTATTCCCACTGCAATTTATTGTTCCCGCCGAAGCACCCGCTAGGAAGCGTCGGAGGGGAAATCCACGTCCTCGAAGAACGCGTAGTTCTCCAGGCCCGCGGGCGGCGCAAAGAAGCAAGCCACCTTCATCTCCTCGTCCGACAGATTTTCCAGCATATGGATCTTGCCCTTGCCGAAGAGCACCGCACACCCGGCTTTTACCAGTTCCACCTCGCCGTCGATCAGCACCCGTCCATGCCCATTCAGGATGTAGATAATCTCCTCGCCATTCGGGTGGGAATGTGCCGGGCGTACGCGGCTGCCCGGCGCTACTCGGATCACCGCCATCGTGCAGTATTGCGCGCCTGTATTCTCCTTCGTCACCACCCAGCGCAGATGCCTGCCTGGGAGGTCCAGTTCCTCGACCGTGGTCTCGTCGACAATCGGTAACGACATGCTGCACCTCCCGTATAGCTAGGCCTGAACCGCTCGCTGTACAGCACTCGCGATCGCCGCCGCGGTCAACCCGAAGACTTCCACCAATTCTTCATAGGTCGCCGAGTGGATGAACTGCTCGTTCCCGTTCGCATCGAGCGTGTTGATCGTCGTCACGCGATCAAGCCCGTCCACGCGAGAAGTCCTGCGATTTCGATACAGCACTTTCAGGAAGTTCTGCCACAGAAATCCGTTGTTCTGTTCAGCAAATAACATCGGCAGGCCGCTTTGATACAGCTTCAGCATCAGGTCCTCGTCCACCGACGCCATATCGACGACCATGACACCGAGACCCTGCTTCGCGCAGAGATCCGCTGCACCCAGCGCCTCATGCACCCCGCGGCCGCTGCTGATAAGGACGGCCTTGTCGGCATCGCTCTGCCGGACCACGTAGCCCTTACCGTACTCGAACTCGGTGTCGCCCGGATAGAGTACCGCCGAACCGGTGCGCATCACGCGCACGTAGACCAACCCCTTCTCGCCTTGCATAATCCACTTCATGATGGAGAGCATTTGCTGTGGGCAGGACACGTCGATAATCTTCAGGTGGGCCACCCCATCGAAAGTAGTGCTGTCATCGTTGCCCATGTGCGTGGCGCCGTTGGTGCGCGTTTCGAAGTTGGCGGCGGTAGCCAGAAACGTGATGTCGAGTCCGTGCCCCTGGCTCAACCATCCGTCTCTTGCCTCGATCGCCTCAAGCCGCTCCTGGTATCCCACTGCGATCCGCCGCATCACCTGCCAATTGAAGAACGGGCAGAAGGTGCTGCACCATGCGTTCCCTCCCAGCGCTGCGAACGCCTCCGCGATCAGCATCATGTTCGCCTCGGCCACTCCCGTGTTCAGGGCCCGCGTCTGATCGACAGCAGCGATGCCCGCCTCCAAACCGCTGGTCGACGCCAGGTCAGAGTCGATCGATACCACCCGCCGGTCGCGCGCGAACACCTTCATCGCGGCGGTCACGACCTCAGCAGCGCTATAACTCTTCGCCGGGTCAAGCTTCGGCAGAGCCGACGCCTCGTAGCGAATCTCCTTGTCTCTCGGGGGCACTCGCCTGGTCAGCACTGGTCCCAGGACCTGGCTCAGAAAAGGCTTGCCCGGCGAGTCGCCGACCGCAAGGTGCATGCGGGCCGCCTCCTGCAACAGGAGTTCGCGCATCCCCTCTCCTTCCTGTGAGCCGTCCAGCCGATCGAGGAGTGCGATAAGCTCCTCGACCCGCGCGGCGCGTTGCTGGTACTGCAGCTCCATCTCCTGCTCAAGCAATGCCCCGGGCACGGTGACCTTGTGCTTGTTCATGAAGTCGGAGAACGATCCAAAGCCCTTCTTCGAGTTACAAATGATCGCAGTCGGCTTCCCGTCGCGTGAGCCATAGCGAAAGTTCTGCAGAGCCGCGAAAACACCGTCATAGGTCGTTGCATCCACATTGCGCACATCCCATCCGAACGACGCGAAGACTTCATCCAGGGGAGGCATGGGATAGAGGGTGCGATCATGGATGTCGAGCTGGCCGTAGTTGCGGTCTACCAGGACGCAAAGATTGTCCAGGTTGTGCTGGCCAGCGTACATCACGGTTTCCCAGCAGGATCCCTCCTGCAGCTCTCCATCCCCCACCATGCAGTAGGAATCGAAACGCGGGCTCGTCCTTCCGGCGATCGCAAAACCTTGGGCTACGCCGAAGCCCTGGCCCATGGGCCCGGTGGCGATATGCACTCCCGGCAGCACCGGCCCGGGATGGCCGTTCAACAGACTCGCGTGCGAACGCGAGTTCTTAAGCATCTCCTCACCAAAGTAGCCAAGCTCGGCATAGATCGACGCCAGCGACGCCACTGCGTGCCCCTTGCTCAACGTGAAGATATCCTGGCCGCGCCGCGTCGGATCCACAACGTCGATCCGGATGAAACCGCCAAAGAACAGTGTGACCAGCGGCAGGACCGCGGAGAATGCGCCTCCCGAATGCAGCCCTTTGTCGATCGCGTCGCGACTCTGCTGCAGCGTCAGGATGCGGATATCGGAATCCTTGATGGCCAGCAGCTTGAGCATCCCTTCCCGAAACAGCACATCGCGATTCAAATAGAGTTCGCGGTCAGGAACGCCGACTCGAGCAGGCGATGCAGCAGAAGGGGTCATCGTATCCATCCATATAATGCGTATTATGCAATGTATATTGCATAATTTGATCGCAAGTATAAGAGTGAGAGAGAAGCACAGTCAAGAAACATCAGTGTGCGACTTTGCAGTGGCAATGCGCAACTGGGGTCCGTCGCAGAAGAGGAGGCGTAGATGCGCGTCGTAATCATCGGAGGTACCGGCCATATCGGCAGCTACCTGACGCCGCGTCTGGAGGAAGCCGGACACACCGTGCTCTGCGTCTGTCGCGGATTGAAGGCGCCCTACCGGCCGCACCCCGCATGGTCCAGAATCCAATATGTCCATCTCGACCGGGACGCCGAAGAGGCAGCGGGAGCCTTCGGCGAACGCATTGCCGCGCTCGACGCGCAGGCCGTGATTGACCTGACCTGCTACAGACCGGAGAGCGCTCAACAAATTGTGGAAGCCCTGCGCGGCCGCATCGAACAGTTCCTGCACTGCGGGACCATCTGGGTCCATGGTCATGCGGTGGAGGTTCCCACGACCGAAGAGGAACCTCGCGCTCCCTTCGGCGACTATGGCATCCGCAAGCATGCGATCGAGCAGTACCTGCTGGGTGAGGCACGTGGAGCGAGCTTCCCGGCAACGATTCTGCACCCCGGACACCTGGTCGGCTGCGGATGGAATCCGATCAATCCGCAAGGCAACTTCAACCCTGAAGTCTTCGCCACCCTCGACCAGGGAAAAGAGCTAACGCTCCCCAACCTCGGGATGGAGACGGTGCATCACGTGCACGCCGACGATGTGGCACAGGCCTTTCTCCGCGCCCTTTCGCGCCCGGCAGCGGCCATCGGCCAGAGCTTCCACGTCGTCTCTCCGCGCGCCACTACGTTGCGGGGTTACGCCGAGCACATGGCTCGATGGTTCGGCCAGCCGGCAAATATGAAGTTCATGTCCTGGGAGGACTGGAGGGTCTCGGTGAGTGAGCGCGACGCTCGTGTCACCTTGGATCACATCGCCCATTCCCCCAACTGCAGCATCGAAAAGGCGCGCACCTTGCTCGGCTACGCTCCGCGTTATTCGTCGTTTGACGCAGTCGAGGAGAGCGTGGCCGAGCTGCGGAGAAGCGGGGCGCTATAGGTCTAGATTGCTTCACGCGGTTGCTCCTCGCCTCATCTCAACCACTTGCCTGCCCGAGTCAATCGCCGAAGCACGTTCCCACTCTGCGAGCGGACTCCACCCAGGAATGATCGGGCGGTACTAGGTTGAGCTTGCCGGCAACCTGATCCAGCGGCACCGGTTCGGTGCCGTCTCCGCGTGCCGCCACCATCACGCCAAACTTTCCTTTGTCGATCAGATCGGCGCAAGCACTGCCCAGGCGCGTGGCTAAGATTCTGTCTTCCGCACAGGGCGCTCCCCCGCGCTGCACATAGCCAAGGATAGTCACGCGGGACTCAAGGTGTGTCAACTCCTCAAGCTGGTGGGCAAGGCGCAGCGTGTTGCCCTGGTGCCGGACCTCAAGCGCTGCGATCTCGCGTTTGCACTCCAACTTCTCGTTGAGGGTCTTGGCGCGTTTGAGAGCCTTTTCGGCGATGCTAAAGACGCGCGCATCGTTCTGGCTCAGAGCGCCCTCGGCCACGGCCACGATGCTGAAGTTGCTGCCTCGCTTGCTGCGTCTGCCGATGGCCTCGGCGATCTTCTCCACGTTATAGGGAATTTCGGGAATGAGAATCACGTCCGCGCCGCCGGCCAGTCCCGCACCGAGCGTGAGCCAACCGGCACGATGCCCCATGATTTCGGCGACGATGATGCGGTGATGGCTGTGCGCGGTGCTGTGCAGGCGGTCGATGGCATCGGTGGCAATGCTCAGCGCAGTGGCATAACCAAACGTGGCATCGGTCATGGCTACGTCGTTGTCGATGGTTTTGGGCAGCGTGATGACGTTGATGCCCGCTTTGTGGAGTCGGAATGCGTTCTTCTGTGTGCCGCCGCCTCCGAGGCAGACGAGACAATCGATCCCCCATTTTTTGAGGTTGGCTTTGATGACCCCGGTCATGTCCTTGGCGCGCCCGTCAATCACCATGCGATGCGGTTTGTCGCGGCTGGTGCCAAGAATGGTGCCACCAATGGTCAGAATTCCAGAGAGACCGGAGTGATCCAGATCGACCCGCCGATTCTCCACCAGGCCGCGAAAGCCATCGCGAAATCCGATGACTTCCATACCGTAGAAGCCGTGCGCGGCCTTGCCGACACCGCGGATGGCTGCATTCAAGCCGGGGCTGTCGCCACCGGCGGTGAGGATGCCGATGCGCTTGATCTTTTTGGCCATTGGACAACACTATCAGGTGCGCATGGTTGCTTTCGCTTCAATATGTTTCGTTCCAATGCACCATGGGCAATCCCGGGACAGGCGCTCGGAAGTAGGGGATTCTCTGCCCGCGCAATGAGCCGATGTAAGCCGTTTGCAGATCCGGGCCTCCGAAGGTGACGCTGGCCATCCACGGGGCCACCCCCCGCCCGGTTGCGAACAGCACGTCCTTGGTTACTGCGCCCGCAAGGAATTGCTGCTCAAGCGCGTCCACCATCGCCGGGTCGCCTTCGTCCAGAAGCACACGAAGATCGCCCTGCGGCGTCAGAAAGAATAGTTTGTCCGAATACACGCAGGTCCCCCACAGATTTCCCACGCTGTCGAACGCTATCCCGTCGGGCCACGCTCCTTTTCCCAGGCTTCGCGGGCCGAAGATCTCGCGGTCGCCGAGCGACCCATCGGCCCCCACTCGCAGCCGGCTGATGCAGCCTCCAGTCGTCTCCACCACGTACATGTACTCTTCCTTTGCATCCATGCGTATCTCATTGGTGAAGTGGAATCCGTCCGCCACGATGCGGAACTTGCCGTCCACATACCGGGCGATGTAGCCATCGGGCAGATCCGTTCGCAGCGCATGCATCCAGTTCTTGATCCTGGTCGAAACCGTGATCCAGATGCGGCCTTTGGAATCCCGCAGCACAAAGTTCACTTTGCCGATAGCTTCGCCATCGATACTGTCCGCCAGCACCCGCGATGCTCCAGTGCGCGTCATGACCTCCAGGCGATCGGTCCCGAAGTTTGAAATAAGGATGTCGCCGTTAGCGGCAAATGCGAGCCCGTTGGGAAGCGTGCCGGTCAGGTAGCGAGTGGCCTCGCTGTCCGCTTCCGCAAAGTGTTCCGAGATGTTCTGGGTGATGATTTGCTGCGACCCATCGTGGCGTAGACGCACCACCCCACCCCGCGAGTCAGCCGACCACAGCGTCCCATCTTTCTCCGCCAGGATGCATTCGGGCCGCTGCAGCCCCTCGCCGACGTAACTCAACTGTGAGACATCAATGCCAAAATCAAGGATCGGGTTTTCCATCCGTACCGTTCTCCCAAGGTGCAAGACTGCAACCAGGCGCCTGCCGAACCGCGCCACAGCGAGCCAGTTGAGCCGGGCTCAGGCGCTCTCGCCGATCGTGTCCTCGCCTGCGCTCAGCATCTCTCCAATCTTCTCCGCGCACTGGATCACTCGAGCCGAATGAGCAGCCGAGTGTTCCCTGAGGAAGCGCGAATTCGGGGCAGAGATTCCCACCGACCCCACCAGAATCCCACTCGACAGCCGGATCGGAGCGGCCACGCAGCGAACCCCTTCCATAAACTCCCCTTCGTCCTGCGCATATCCGCGCTGGTGGATCGCTGCGCACTCTTTCACCAGTGCCGGGATGGAGGTGATCGTCGTCTTGGTGTACTTCTCCAGAGGTTGCGTTCCGAAGATCGACCGCAGATTCTGCTCGTCGTAATCTGCCATCAACGCTTTTCCGTGAGCGGTTGCGTACAGGGGAACGAGTTCCCCTGTCTGACCCGCGACAACGATGACGTGCCGGGCCCGGACCGAGTCGATGAACAGCGCGCTCTTACCTTCCCTGATCGCTAGATGCGCCGTCTCGTTCAGGCCCTGCGCAAGTCCTTTGAGCTCCTCGTGAGCCACACGGACCAGCATGTTGCTCCAATCATACTGGCGCGACAGCGTCCACATCGAAGAACCCAGGATGTAGTCTTTGCGCCCCGCCGGCGTGGCAAGAAAGCCGCGCCGCCGTAGCGTCTGAGCCAGCCGGAAAGCGCTGCTCCGGTCGACACCCAACAGTTCGGAAAGCTCACCCAGCGTCACCGGCTGATTGGACATGGCGACCGTCTGCAGAATGGTTAGTCCGCGGTCGAGACTTTGGATGAATGGAACCTGGGCTGGTTTCTTTACCATGGACCTCTTTTCACTTACGCGCGGCGGACCTTCACCCCAACAGTTTCAAGGTAGTCCCGGCTTTGCTTGAACCAGGTCTGCAGCAGGAATAGGAGATAGGTTTCGCCAGTCGTTATCTAGTTCGACCATTACCATACTACTAATCCTCCAGCCTTCCATCCTGTTGAGGATGGTGGGAATGCCCACTCTCCCCTGTCCCGGGGAGTGCGATCCGAGACGGCTCACTGCCCCGGTTATGCGCTTCATGCAATTGCTATTGCGCTAAACGCAAAACACTGTGCATCCTGACAGAGTCCGCTGTCAAGCAGACGGCATACGCCGGAAATCTGAGCTCGCCTCCAGGGAGAGCTCTCGCTCCTTGACGAGGAAAGAGCGGAAAGATAGGATGCTCTCGTGCTTGCATTATACGCAATATATAGGGCGTGCTACGCAACGCACTCAGTTTAACCTGGTGCGGGAACGAGGCCGCACGGAGCCAGAAGGAGAGTTGTCACCTTGCCCGACTATTCGAGCTTTGGACTCAAGGACAAGATCGCGATCGTAACCGGCGCTTCTCAGGGGATTGGCCGTGCCATCGCCCTTGGACTGGCGCAGGCAGGCGCTCATGTCGTCCTGGCGAAGTATCCCGGGCCGCGCATGGAAGAGATTGAGCAGGTCAAGCATGAGATTGAATCGCTCGGCCGCAAAGCCCTGATCGTCATCACCGACGTGAATAAGGTGCCGGATTGCTACTCGCTCATCGATCAAACCGTCAACGCCTTCGGCCGTGTCGATATCCTGGTGAACAATGCCAGTTGGACCGGCACCGGCGATGCCCTCGACGTCACCGAGGAGGAGTTCGACAAGACCTTCGACGCCACCGTGAAGAGCGTCTTTTTTGCCTCGCAGGCGGCGGCGAAGGTGATGCTCCCCCAGGGAGGCGGCCGCATCATTCACATCGGCTCCAATTTCGGCGAGATTGCCTTCAAGAAGCGCGCTGTCTACGCGGCCGCGAAGGCATCCGTCCATCACATGGCCAAGGCGTTGTCGCTGGAGTGGGCCTCGCGCGGTGTTCTCGTCAACACGGTAGCGCCCTGCATCACGGAGACCGAATCCCGCAAGAATATTCTGGAACGGCCGGGCTACAAGGAATGGGCGACGCAGGAGATGATTCCGCGCGGCCGATGGAACCAGCCAGAGGACCTGGTCGGCGCCGTCCTATTTCTCTCCAGCCATCTGTCGGATATGGTGGTCGGCCACACGCTGATGGTCGATGGAGGCTGGACAATTCATTAGAGTGTTCTTCACGGCGCGGGGCAAACGGGATCAAGCGCAAGAACAAAGGATATCCAGATGAGGCTCAAAGGAAAGATCGCCGTTGTGACCGGAGCAGGGCAGGGCATCGGGCGTGGTATTGCCGAGGTCTTCGCCGGTGAAGGGGCCGATGTTGTCGTCAACGACCTGACCCTGGATGCTCGCACCGATGAGGTCGCAGACTCCATCCGCAACCAGGGCCGCCGCTGCATCACGGTACAGGGCGATGTGTCGAAGCGGGCCGACCTGGAGCGTGTGTTCGAGGCAGCTTGGCAGCAGCTCGGGCCGGTGGACGTGTTGGTCAATAATGCCGGGATCGAAACCATCGTGCCGTTCACCGAACTCACCGATCGGCAATGGGAAGAAGTCACCAACGTCAACCTGAAAGGCGGCTGGATGGCCGCCCAGATCTTCTGCAAACGTCTCATCGCTGAGGGCCGCAAAGGGGCCATCATCAATATCGGATCCATCCAGGCGGGCCGCGTTTTGCCTGGACGCACGCATTACGCACCCTCCAAGCTTGCGGTCGAAGCTCTCACCCGCAATATGTCGGCGGAAGTGGGCGCGTACGGCATCCGCGTCAATTGCATCCATCCCGGCCTCATCGATACGCCGATGACTCGCTGGGTGATGGAGAGTCCGGATATCCTGCCGCAGGTCGTGGCCCAGATCTCCCTGGGGCGCACCGGCAAACCATGCGAAATTGGCAAGGCCGCAGCCTTCCTCGCCTCCGACGATGCCGCCTACATCACCGGGCAGTCGCTCTATGTCGACGGCGGCTGGGTAGGCAAGTAGCCGCAGCGCGCAAAAGGACCCGCCAGGGAACCAGGGCCTCTTCGGAAACATAGGCTCAGCAGGGGCGGTCACTCGAACCTGCGGAAAACCAGACTCTAGGGCCGTTCGAGTATCTCTTCGAGAACGTGTGTGTGATGGTTAAGAATCGTGCGCCGCCCCGACACGGTTGCAGACTCATTTGTAAACACTAGCACTAAGACTTGTCGGGACTAATCGTTCGAATGATCGGATAGTTGCCATCCCGGCTCTATGGAAATAGACTTCATTAGGCTCAAGCCGAGTCGCTCGAGATCCTCACCAAAAATGAGAATGTCAATCATCAGAACCTTGAGTATTAAGGCCGCCGTTCTCGCTTTGTTTCTGCTTCGTCCGGACCTGATTGGGCGAGCACAGGATCTGGCGATCATGGGCGCTACTGTCTATTCCGCGCCAGATGCGACGGCGCGGACGAACGTTACAGTTCTGATCCGTCATGGAGTGATCGTCGGGGTCGACGCCCATCTGCGTACGCCTCGGGGGATCAAGACGATTTCCTGCGAAGGCTGCTTTGTGCTTGCCGGTTTCTGGAATGCGCACGTTCATTTCATGGAGCCGAAGTGGAACGATGCAGCTAACCAGCCCGCGGAAAAGTTGACACACCAGATGAGCGAGATGCTCACTCACTCAGGCTTCACGACCGTCGTGGATACCGGCTCGGACGGAGATAATACGATCGCGCTGCGGCGCCGGGTGGAGAGCGGCGAAGTCCTCGGGCCGCGCATACTTACCGCAGGCATCCCTATCTTTCCTGCACATTCGTTGCCGTACTACCTGGCGGAGCTTCCCGCGGAACTCAAAGCGAAGATGGCGCAGCCGGAGACAGCCTCAGAGGCAACGGCTGCTGTCGATCGGAACCGGGCCGCTGGAACCGACATTGTAAAGCTCTTCACCGGTTCGATCGTAAGTCCAGATCACATCACTCCGATGCAGGAGCCGATCGCGCGTGCAGCGGCCGATGAGGCACATCGCTACGGGCAGCTCGTCTTTTCGCATCCCTCAAATCTTGAGGGGACGAAAGTTGCGATCGACGCCGGTGTAGATGTTCTGGCGCATACGCCGGAGGTTACAAGTGGAATCGATGAGGCGATGCTGCGGCGCATGATTGCGCAACATATGACGATCATTCCTACCCTGAAGCTTTTCTCGCGCGACGATAACATCGCGAACATTCGCGGCCTCGATTACCAGTTTCATCAGCTTGGCGGAAGGCTGGTTTATGGCACCGACACCGGGTTTCTCACGGATTACGATCAGGGCGAGGAATTTCGTCAGTTGATGCAGGCTGGGTTTGGTTTTCGCGATGTGCTGGCCATGCTGACGACTGCCCCGGCCGAACTGTTTCATCTATCGCAGCGCGAAGGCAAGGTGATGACAGGAATGCGCGGCGATCTTACGATCTTGTCAGAAGACCCGGCCTCGGAGCACCCAGAGGCGTTCACCAGAATCAGATACACGATCCGCGGCGGCAACGTGATCTGGCGCTCAAATTAAGCAAAGCAATTCGGCGGCATGATAAATCCTGATGAACGCCGTAGTGTTCTGCATCGAGAAGATCGAGTCCTCGAACATAAGTGACTGCGGACACATCCAACTCGCCCATCGCCCGATAAACTTTGAGACAAGTCTGGGAATACTGGAGCGCGGCTTCGTGCCTGGCCCACTGCACCCAGGGATATTTCAGCTAAATCATTGATTCCAGATATTTTGTAAATTAAGTCACCTGGAATGAGGATTTTGCAGAAATGGCCCGACTCTAACTCTTTTGTTTCCAGGATTTTGCATTTTTAGCATAGGGGGAGAGGGGTCCATGCTGTCGACGTTACGTCTGTCGCCGTCCTTGCTCCGGCTGCGCCTACTTGTGCGTGAGTGCCTCCGGAAGGGCAAACACGTAGTAGCCCTGTTGCGAGCTGTCGGTCACCGGCATCTGAACCGGGCCACCGGCAGCCATATCCTGGGGCACTTCATCCCCCAGGGCAATGTGGTCCGTATTGGGCCGGGCGCTGATCACGACGTACTCGCGCCCGTTGACCTCGTACACTGCGGGTACACCCTCGGGGGATACGGGCAGCTTGAGGCCCGCAATCTGTTTGCCGTTGTCCTTGTCGTAGATGTGGAGCGTCGAATCCGACTTCGTGGGCACGATCACAAGTCCACCCGCGGTCACCACCTCGCCCCCGCGGGGCCAGAAACTGCCCGTCCCGGTGATGCCTTTGTCGGCAAGCGCAGAGACGTCGCCCAGCGGAATCTGCCACTTGATGGTGCCGGCCGTGACGTCATAGGCAGTCAGAGTCGACCACGGAGGACTGATCGCCGGCAATCCTTCCTTGGAGTTCATGTAACCGTAGCCGGTCCAGTAGCGCGTCCCCTTCGGCGCGATGCTCATCGTAGGAGCGGGCGCCAGGATGCGAGCGAGGATATCCGGAGACACCGTTGCCTTCGACGGGTCCTTCAGGTACGCCACGATCTTGTCCGCATCCGAATCGGAAAGGTCCGGAATGGCCGGCATCGGAGGAATGCCGAGATGGATCGCGTCGCGTACGCGTTGCGCTCCCGACCGCTGGATAATGCCCACCATCGTGGGAATTGCCGGAGGCTGTCCTTTGAGATCGGCCTGATGGCACATCTTGCAGTACTGCAGGTAGAGCACTTCGCCCTGGTTCTCCGGAGGACCAGGGACCGTGCGCTTGGGAGGCTTTGGCTCAAGGTGCAGCAACGACGGAGCGTCCTTGCAGATCACATAAAAAGTGTTGGTCGCAGGGTCAATCGCGGTCGACCCCCAGTTCGCGCCGCCGTTATTGCCGGGCATCTCCATCGTGGTAGCCAGCGAAGGCGGCGTGTAGAGACCTTCGTCGCGGGAAGCCTCGACGAGCTTCTTGATCTCTTCTCGTTCCTTGGGGTCGGAGATGTATGGATCCACCATGTCCGCGGTGAACTTCTGACGCGTGAACGGAGGAACATGCGTCGGGAAAGGCTGTGTGGGCCAGCTCTGCTCTCCGGGCACATCGCTCTGCGGCACCGGACGTTCCTCGACCGGCCAGATTGGCTTGCCGTTCGTGCGATCCAGGATCCAGACATAGCCGTTCTTCGTCGCCTGGACGATTACGTCGACCGGTTTGCCGTCATGTTCGATCGTCAGCAGCTTCGGCCCGGTCGCCAGGTCGTAGTCCCACAGGTCGTGGTGCGTCGACTGGAAGTGCCACAAGTACTTGCCGGTTCGAACATCCAGGGCAAGCAGGCAGTCGGAGAACAGGTCGGCGCCGTGCCGGTCTGCGCCATAAAAGTCATAGGTCGGAGAGCCGAGCGGGAAATACGCGATGCCCCGTTTCTCGTCGATTGCGAACTCACCCCAGGTATTCGTTCCTCCGATGTATTTGTAGGCTTCCGGCGGCCAGGTGTCGTAGCCCATTTCGCCAGGATGCGGCACCGTGTGGAACTGCCATACCAGCTTTCCGGTAACCACGTCATAGGCGCGAAGATCCCCGGGAGGCGATTCGTACTCCTCGCCGGTGGCCGAGCCGAGGATGATCAAATTCTCAAAAACACGTCCAGGCGTACCCGACTCGATCTGCCGGATCGTGGAAGGATCGCGGCCCAGGCCCAATCGCAGATCGACAGCGCCGTCCTTGCCGAAGGTTGGGATTGGCTTGCCCGTTTTAGCGTCCAGAACATGGAGTTCATTGTTCATCGTGAAAAATATCCGCCGGTCCGAGCTATCTTTGCTCTCCCAATACGCCATGCCGCGGTGCGAGATTTGGCGTGGATTGGCCGTGTCGAAAACCCAGACCTGTTTCCCGGTCGCTGCATCCAGGGCTACGACATCGTTGTTCTTGCCATAAACGAACATCACGCCATCGATGACCAGCGGATTCGATCCGTAGCGGAACCCATTGTTGCCTGCCGGATAGAACCACACCTGCTCCAGCTTGTTCGCGTTGGTCCGGTTGATCTGGGACAGCGGAGAGTATTGGTCGCCGCCGCTCGAGCCGCCGTACGATGTCCAACTGACCAGTGCCGCCTTGTGCACCTCCGCTGCGCTCACAGTGCCTGCGTTCTTCTGGTGCAGCGTCAGCGCAATGCACGCCAGCAAGACCCCCAATGCCGCGTATGCCTTCCAGCGCCGTCGTTGCATGTATATCTCCTTACCGGTTCGAAGAATCTGGCGTTTCAACTTTGGGCGGGCAACTCCCAACCCCTGCGTCGATCTCGTGAAAACATAGCGTTTCCGCTGTCGGAGTCAGCGAACCTTCGTTTGGCTGCATCGAAGTGCAGCACCGTTCCATGGTGCGCGATGGCAATATTACCCAGCAGGCACAGTTCGGTAACGTGTCCGCCATACTCCCAGTTGCAGGACGGCTGTGTGCCCTGTTTCGCCGCCTCGATCCATTCGGTCCAGTGGCTTGAGGGCCGGGCAAGCGTCTTCGCCGGTCTCTGGAATTCGCGGTCGAGTTCTTCGGGCAGCAGCCAGACCTGCTTCTGCTCTCCAGGCTTGCTGCCGTACACAGGACCGTAGACCAAGGTCCCTTTGCTGCCGTAAAAAATTCCCCCGCCGGTCGGCAGAGGAGTGTCTTTCTTCCAGCCCGAAGGCGCAGGTGGCGTATCGTAACCCCACCACTTTACCGACACGCCGGTCCGGTTGCCTTTGGCGGGGAACCGGTAGTCGACATGCGACACTCGGGCAAACATCTGCCGGCTGACATCCTTGGTGAAACCTGGGTCGGCATCGCCTTCCAGACTCTCCGGATAACCGAGGTCAAGCGCCCAGACCACAGGATCCAGGAAATGCGGACCATGATCGCCGAGAATCCCTGTCCCAAAGTCCTGCCAGTTGCGCCAGCGCATCGGGATGTACATCGGGTTGAATGGTCGCGCAGGCGCCGGCCCAAGGAACAGGTCCCACTTGACCTCCGCCGGAACCGGGATCTTGTCGTTAACCTGATCGGAATCCGAGTAGGCATTGATGTAGCGCTTGCCCGCTTCCCAGTCCGACTGATACACGTCCACCCGCTCTACGGTCCCGATCGCGCCCGCCTGCACCCACTCGACGATCAGCCTGACGTCCTCGGACGCGTGTCCTACAACGCCCGTCTGCGTCGCCTGCCTGGGGCGCTTGTGCGCTTCCGCTGCCATGGCACGCACTTCGTCCACTGTCGCAGCCAGCGGTTTCTCGCAATAGGTGTGCTTGCCCATGTTCATGGCGGTCAGCGCCGCCTGCGCATGCACATGGTCCGCGGTGCACACGACGACGGCGTCGATGCTTTTCTCCATCTTGTCGAGCATGACGCGCCAGTCGTCGAACCGTCTCGCACCAGGGTGTTGCGCGGCAATCTCCGAGGCCCGGGTAAATCGGCCGGGCAACTGATCCTTGTCGCGCCAGTCCACGTCGCACACCGCCACAATGTTCTCGTCGGCGAGCTGCGCCAGATTCTGCGCACCGTAGTTGCCAATACCGATGAACGCTATATTTGCCTTGTCATTCGAAGCGCGTGGCAGTCCCCACGCGCGAAGCGCCTCCAGTCCACCGAAGGCGGCGGTGGTTGCCAGCGCCTGGCGTCGAGAGATCTTATTTGGCTCGCTCAATCAGGGCCTTCCAGCACCGGAATAGGAGTTGACTTAGTGTTGCGTTATGCGCAATGTACGTTGCATATTACGGGTCTGAATAGTAGCAACTCGAAAATGCCGCAGTCAAGACGGGAATGTTCGATTCGCACCGTCAACGCTGAACCCTGGCCGCGATGTGGAGTCGAAATGTGCCGGCGATTGAAAACGCACTGCGACAGCAGCATTCGCGCGAAGTGAATCCTGTGCAGAATGCGATGACCTCGCAAGCCGCGCAACAACGTCATCGCAAATCCCGTTTATCGCCTGCCGATTGGTGTGTGGCTCAGGCCATCATCCACAAGCGGCACGGACGCTGAGTTCAAACAGCCATGTCGCCCCATTGTCATCATTGAAAACCAGGGTTATGGTTTCGTCACGGTGAAGGGCAGGGCTGGAAAAGATGATGCTCGACGGGCCCATATATCCCGCTGACAAGGGCTTCGTGAACGCGACTTTCTGGTCGGTATAGAAGGTTCCACCCGCCGTGAAACGTATTTCCTGGCGCTCGCCATACTTGATGCAGCCCTTACCGGGGGTGCGGTGTGTGCTCTTTTTCGCTGTCTCGATCAAGACCTCGGCTGTAAGTCCGTTGCCATTTCCGCCTGTTGCGACACAGTTACCGTCATCAGGGAACGTTATGGGCTGCATGAATTCCTCCTTGGATTTGTTATCAACTCGTGGGTGCCACTCATGTTAGCTGGCAACGATGCCCCGCTACGTCCTGGGCGGATGAAAATCAGGGTCGGAGATCAGGTTTCTTACATAAGGATCAGTTTTCAAATCTGCAACCGGCATGCCGTTGAGGATTGCCTGTTGCAGATACCGTATGGCGAGCCGCCGATTGCCCAGCAACTCATAGGCATCCGCAATGTCCGAGAGGATGGTTTGGCTATGCGGCTCGAGTGCCAGCGATATCTGGATCTTGTTCAGGGCTTCTGCTCTCAGTTTTTCCTTTGCCAGAAGGACAGCAAGCGTTCCCTGAGCATCCGGGTTTTGAGGATTCGACTTGATCTCCCGCTCGATCAGTTCTCGTGCCCTGTGTCTCGCTTCGGCAGCATTCTTTTCATCTCCTAACCATTCATACCCCTCGGCCAGATTGTTCCATACCTTGTAATCCTGGTCGTTGAGCTTGAGCGCGCTGCTGATTGCGGCGACAGAGTCAGCGTATCGATTCTGGGTTCCGTAGACGATGGCGAGGTTGCTGTAAGCCGCATAGTTCGGATTGATGGAGATCGATTTATTGAACGCCTGTTCGGCCTCAGGGATCGTTTTCGGATCGCCGAGGCTGAAGTACGCTACGCCAAGATTCACGTAAATCCCGGCATTGTCAGGAGCCAGTTCGATTGCTTTGCGAAGTTGGCGGATCGCATCGCGCGGCCGGCCAACCCGCGTATAAAACTGTGCCAGGTTGTTGTAGCCATTCCAATCGTCGGGGCGGAGGTTGGCGGCTCGAATGTAAATCGCCTCTGCCTCGGAATTGCGCCCCAGGTTCCGATCGGAAACAGCCAATCCAGTGAGCGCCTCAGGGTCTTTCGGATCAAGGTCCACCGCACGCTGATATTCCTGTGCCGCCAGATCATGATGTCCCGTGTACTGCTCAACCTGGCCAAGGGCAACATGCGCCAAGGCTACCCGCGAGTCGGATTGCACCGCCTGTTCAGCGTACTGCTTTGCCTGAACGAGCCACGTCGGGTTCTTATCGAGCCGATACTTCATGACATAGACCTGGGCAAGCCGGGCGAGACCGAGAGTGAAGTGAGGATCGGTCTTCAGCGTGTTTTGCAGAGATGTGATCGCCAAATCGAGATTGCCAGGCCGGTCGAATCTCTGCATATAACCCAGGGCAAGCAGATAATCCTCATACCCGCCGCGCGATACAGCCGCGTCAGCCTTGCCCGGCGAAGAGTCTTTGACTGAAATGTTCATCAGGCGTCCGAGACGCGTTACTGCCTGGTCCTGCAACGCACTCATGTCTCCACTCTGACTCTGGACGTCGACGAAACCAATCTCCCTTAGTTTCCGCGAATCGATCAGAGTCAGTTTGAGATGGGGGACCTCGTTGATCCGTTCAAACGTCCCTTCGACCACGAGAGTTGCGCCGAACTCATGGAAGGCGGACGAGGCGTCGGAGACTTTGCGCGAGCGGACCTCTTTGGCGGGAACCACCCACAGAGCCTGATTCGTCGCGTCCAGGTTGGAGAGTTTGCCTGCCAGAGAGTCCATGAGGCCGTCTCCCAGCGCCTGGGTCTCCGGGTTGTTCCCGGCAAAGTCAATCGGCAGAACTGCGATATGCTTTTCCCGGCTCGCAAAGAGTATGCCTCGCACCCGCTCGCCGACGGCGGGAACCAGCAGAAGGCTCACCAGCAGGGCGAGCATGCACACGGCTCCTCCCAGCGCGTGGATTCTCCGATGGGACGGTTGTGCCGGTGACAATGTCTGCCCCTCAAGTTCGGCAGCGATACTTCTGGCAGCCTCGCAGCGACGGTCCGGATCGTTGGACAGAAACTCCTTTACCGCGTGGATGAAGATAGGCGGAACGTCTGCTTTGTCCAAAGCCGGGGAAGGTTCCACCGACAGGTTGGACTCCTCGACGCACGGACGCTCGCCGGTCGCAACCTGATGCAGGAGCACCCCGAGGGCGAACAGGTCGGCCGCCTGAGAAGGGCCTCTCCCGAGAAGAACTTCCGGAGCAATATAGCCGGGAGTGCCAGCGACTACGTTGACCATGGACCGCGTGGCCTCAGGCTCATGAAGCCGCGCGAGCCCGAAATCCATGATGGAAAGGCATAGCTCCGACCCGGAATAGTCCAGCATCACATTGTTGGGCTTGATATCCCGGTGCATTACACCGGCAGCATGGATCGCCGAGACTCCAGCCATCAACTGGCGGAAAATGACGAACTTCTCCGCGGGCGAGATTGGCTCAGGCCGTCGCAGCCTCGCGGCAAGGTTCTCGCCCTCGAGGAACTTCATGGTCAGGAAGAGGAACGGCGGTGCCGGATCATCCGAGCGCGCTATGTCATAGATCGGACATAGATTGGGATGGGTCACTTTTCGAGCCAGAAGAACTTCCTGCTCAAATCTGCTCGAGGACCCAGCTTCCCCGGCGAACTCGGGCCGAATTACCTTCAAGGCGATATGCACGCCCTGGAGAAACTGGTCCTCTACCTCATAGACTTCACCCATTCCGCCGCGGGCAACATATCGGACGATGGTGAAACGCCCCGCGATCCGCTGGCCCGGCGAAAACCGGCTACCTCCGGAAGAAGAGACCTCAGGGTCTGGCCGTTTTTCGTTGTTCGCGGAACTTGAAATTGACCAATCTACTGTCGATTCGCTGCTGTCGTCCTCTGCGAGGAGGCGATCCTCGACGTCCCGTCGCAGCGTGGGCGAGTCTCGGCATGCTCTGTCGAGGAACGCGGCACGGTCAGCCGGGTCGCGTTCGCGCGCGGCAATGAGTAGCTGCTCGACCGATTGCGCTGGGCTGATCATGTGGTCCACTTAGCCGACGAGAGTTAGGAACTATAGTGTGCGTTGTCGTACCAGAAATGGAACTCGCTGAGAGATAGGGCCCATGAACGGCACGGCCGCAGAATAAGTGTCTTGGCAGAAGATTGCGGTCGATTGAGAACTCGCCGAAATGATTACACAACTTGACGGCCAATGCCAGCTTAGCGGTTCAAAATCATGAAGAACGGCCGACGGGCAGGATCGGCAAGCAGTGTCGTTCAGTCTTGAAGTGAGTGATGGCGGCTCTCCGACTCGGGGTCAGGGAAACATGCTGGCTTGGGACGTTAGTCAGCGCGGGAGACCGGCCGGTGCGGAAAAAAAGAACCCGGAGACGGCGTCTCCGGGCCCCATCTGCAGCGATACAACCCACTAGTTGAACGCAATCACGACAGGATCATTGGAGAACAGCCCTGCCTCTTCGCGTTGTGACTGGGCACGTTTTTCGGCCTTAGTCGGGGGAAAGTGGATGTTCATGGAGGAGTCCGCCGTGCGAATGTCGCTCAGAAAGTACTGTCCGCCGTACCGGTGGAACACCAGGACGTTGGTGTGCTGTTTGTACTGCTGATGGGGAAGGCCCAGGACCGTAACATGAACCTTCTTGCCCCAGTTGCTGATGGTGACAAGGTCGGGAGCAGACAGGCTGGAGCTGACCATATAGGTGTCTGCGGGCATTGTCTGGTTTCCAATCGTGAAGTTGAAAGGCACCGTTGCCTGCACCCGGTGATCCTGAGCCGGGGCACACACTGTTGTAAAAACGCTGACTGCGAGAAACAAGGCGAATCCGGATAGGTGCTTCATGGCGATCTCCTTTTCCAATGTCCTTTTGGGGGCCCATGGTGAGTGCCTGAACACGTTCTCTGCGAGGCGTTACACCCAGCAGTAATGCATTCGCCGTGCCAAATCGGCGGAGAAAGATTTGCGGAGGGTGTCCGCGGTATGCGGGTCCGTATTTGCAGCGAGATGCCAGCCCGTCCGACAGAAGTCGGGTCTAACGATCCTTTCCCTGGAGCTTGGCGTAGTATCCGAACGGATACCGGCGGGTATCGGTTCGGCTCCGCTTGCCCCCCGAATCCACGTGGTTCGGCAGGGTCGGCTAAACTGATGAGAACCGGAGACTTCTATGCAGCCGCGGCTTCTCGCAATCTCGGGATTGCTGACAGGGACCACACAGCCTCTGATCGACGGCCAACTCAATATCGGCCGCGACAAGTCCAATGAATTGCGTCTGGTGGACACCGTAGTCTCGCGGAGGCACTGCCGCATCGAGCATGTCGGCGAGCAATTTGAGATCACCGATCTCGACAGCCACAACGGCACGTTCGTCAACGGGATTCCGATACGGCAAAAGGCAATCCAACATGGCGATACCATTCGGATCGGGAAGTCCGAGCTGGTATTTCTGACCCATGAAGGTCAGTTTTCCGCCGCTTCGAAGGCACAACTCAGCGACCGAAGGTTCCCATCCGAGCTCAGCACGATCCACGTCGCGAACACGGCGGAGTTCCCAGGCCTTGGGGTCGGGGTCGGACGGATGGCGCGCGATCTGGCCGCGCTGTTCAAAATCAGCACCGCCATTAACTCCATCCGCGACCTGCAACTCCTTCAACAAAGGTTGTTGCAACTGATTCTGGAAGTCATTCCAGCGGACGATGCTGCCGTGGTTCTGCTGACGGATCCCGACGAAGACGCATACTCGATATGCACCTGCAGTCGCGACGGAGGTGCAAATCCGCCCGTCGAGATTCGGCGCGAACTCGTCAACCGGGCAATCTGGGAGCGCGCGACTGTCCTCACCAATACGGCATCGGAGTCGCAGGCGACGAAGAACGTGCTGTGCATGCCGCTGGTCGCGGTCGAACGAACCATCGGCGTGGTCTATCTCACTTCGCCACCTGGTCCCGCGACGATTCGCGAGGACCACGTTCACTTCCTGGACCTGGTTTCGCGAATCGCGGCAGTCACGATCGAGAACGTGCTCGCACTCGACGCTCTGCGCTCGGAGAATCGTCACCTGAAGGACGAACTCAGTCCAAACAAGACGCTGGTGGGTGAGAGCGGACAGATTCGCCGGGTGGAAGAGTTCATCGTTCGTGTCGCGCAGAGCGATTCCACCGTGTTGATTCGAGGCGAGAGCGGCACCGGCAAGGAAGTTGTCGCTCGCGCACTTCATCAAAACAGCCCACGACGCGACCGTCCGTTCATTGCGATCAATTGTGCCGCGATCCCCGAGACCCTCCTCGAAAGCGAGTTATTTGGGCACGAAAAAGGAGCATTCACCGGTGCGGTGAGCTTGAGGAAGGGAAGACTGGAAGCGTCCGGCGACGGAACCCTGTTTCTCGATGAGATTGGAGAGCTTGCGCCGCCGATGCAGGCGAAACTGCTGCGCGTGCTCCAGCAGAGGGAATTCGAACGGGTTGGAGGAGTTCATCCCGTTCCATTCAAGGCCCGCGTTCTGGCCGCAACCAACAAGAATCTGGAACAGGCGATCAAGTCCGGCGACTTCCGTCAGGACCTTTACTACCGGCTCAATGTTGTCTCGATAACCGTGCCGCCTCTGCGCGAGCATCGCGATGACGTACCCCTGCTGGCCCTTTACTTCGCAGCGAAGTACGCCGAGAAGAGCAAGCGGCCGTTCAAAGGCATCTCCCATGAGGCGCGTGCGCTACTGATCGGTTACAGCTGGCCGGGGAATGTCCGCGAATTGGAGAACGCGATTGAGCATGCCATCGTGTTGGGAATGACAGATGAGATTCTGCCCGAAGATCTACCCGAAAGCCTGTTGGAGGAACAGTCTGCAGGCCTTCCTGGCGCACGGTATCACGAGACGCTCAACGAAACCAAGAAGGAGCTGATTCGCAGCTCGATGCGCGAAGCGAACGGAAATGTTCCGGCGGCTGCGCGAGTGCTCGGAATCCATCCTAAGTATCTCCATCGGCTGATCCGGAGCCTCAATCTGAAGCCATGACCGCTCCGGTCGAGACTAATTGAGAGCGATCAGGACGGGCTCCTGGGGAAAGGGTGCCAACGCACCTGCCTGGGCCTGAATCCACTTTTCTGCCTCGGTGGCTGGAAATTGGATGTTCACCGAGGAGTTGGCAAACTGAATGTCAGTCAGGAAGTAAAGGCTGCGATATTTGTGAAACACAAGTTCGTCGGTGTGTTGTTCGCAACGTTGTACCGCTTTTCCCTTGGTCTGGATATTGACGTTCTTCTGCCGGTTGCCGAAGCAGACAAACTCTGGAGTCTTCCTTCGAGACGTGATCACGTAGTTGCCTGAGGGCAAGATCTGCTCTCCCACTACAAAGTTGAACGGCACGCTAACGGCAACCCGGTGATCCTCGACAGGCGCATGGGTGGCGGAAACAAAAGTGACCACATGAGACAAAGCGGGGTCCATGGGTTCCATGAGAATTCTCCTTTTCGTTCTCTAAGTGCCCCGTCTACATCGCTCCGGGACATCCCGCACATGCCGATTGCATTCGGATAGCCAAACGTCACATCGGGTGCGTCAAATCTCGCGCGGTGTCTAGTTGGTGTGTTCCAAGGAGATAGCGGGTATGGAGTCGAAGCGAAGGCGAGGCAATTCCTTATGGGGCGACATGCCGGTATCCGAATGGTTCCAGGGAGTATTCATTTGGCTCCCGTTTCACCACTCTTGATTCTGTTGGGCTGTCGCTTCGGGCGGAACCGCATTACATGATTGCGCCAACCTGCCAGGGCACAAATTCGTTGTCGCCGTAGTGAAACGCTTCGCTGCAGCTGGGAGCGCCGGAGGCAACGTCCAGGATCTTCCGGAAGATCTGTTCGCCGACCTGTTCCACGGTGGCGTCGCCGGTAACAATCCCCCCGCAGTCCAGATCCATATCTTCTGACATGTGTTTAAACATGGGCGTGTTCGTGGCGAGCTTGATGCATGGCACCGGCTTATACCCGGTGGTAGAACCGCGTCCTGTGGTGAACACGATCAGGTTGCAGCCACCTGCGATCTGACCGGTGACAGATATTGGGTCGTAGCCCGGCGTGTCCATGAATACGAACCCATGCGTAGTTACCGTCTCGGAATATTCGTAGACTGCTTCGAGTCGCGTTGTGCCGCTCTTGGCCACTGCACCCAATGACTTTTCCAGAATCGTTGTCAGACCGCCAGTTTTGTTGCCATGGGACGGGTTGTCGTTGAGATCCGCTTTGTTTCGCGCAGCGTAGTCCTTCCACCACTCAATTCGCTGGAGTAGTCTGCGGGCTACCTCCGGCGTTGCAGCGCGACGAGTGAGAAGGTGTTCAGCGCCGTATATCTCAGGTGTTTCTCCAAGTACGGCTGTTCCACCATTGCGAATCAGTAAATCGGATGCGTACCCGAGGGCGGGATTGGCAGAGATTCCGGAGTAGCCGTCCGAGCCGCCACACTGCAGCCCGATCGTGAGAGCCGAGGCCGGTTGAATCGTTCTTTCGGCATTGTTGACCGCAGGCAGCATTGCATTGACTGCTTCGATTCCCGCGGCGACGGTTTTCCGTGTACCGCCGATGCTCTGGATGTTCATCGTTTGCAGCGTCGGTCCTTCGACGAGTCCGTGAGCGCGCAGGAGAGCCGAGATCTGATTGGTTTCACACCCGAGACCGACCATCAGGACACCGCCCACATTTGGGTTGAGCGCGTAGCCCGCGAGGGTGCGGGTGAGGTATTGATAGCCTTCTGACTGTGCTCCGATTGCGCAGCCACCACCGTGGGTTAAGGCGACCACGCCGTCTACGTTAGGAAATGCGCTAAGCGCTCCCTCATCCTCGAAGTGCCGCGCGATCGCGTGGGAAACCGTTGCGGAGCAATTTACCGACGAGATGATCGCCACGTAATTGCGCGTCCCGACCCGGCCCGTGGCGCGCCGATAGCCATTGAAAGTCGCGCGCGACGCTCCGGGGAACAGAACTGTTTCTTTAGCGTCGACGCAGAACTGATGGTCCAGATGAACTTCGTGGATCGCGAAATTGTGGGTATGGACATGGGCTCCTGCCGGGATGTCGCAGGTAGCAAAGCCGATTACCTGGCCATATTTCACGACTGCCTCACCCTGGTGAATGGGTCGGAGCGCAACCTTATGACCTTGGGGGACCGTGCCCCTGGGTTGAGTCGTCCCACCGGCTTCACCAATGGTCGTCAGGCTTATCCGCGTAACGCCGACATTGTCCGCCGGATTCAAACGAATAAGAGATGAGAGGCTGGCAGTCACGGCGGTCCTTCAGACTATTGTAGCTCGCTGCTACTCGCTCAGCCTCCCGCCGGCGGCATCTGGGGGTCGATCGCATTTTCGACGTTCTGGGTTGGCACGTCCTTGAAGAGTGAGCAGCTTCGGCCTATTTTCTTTGGTTCCTGATTCGTACAACCACGGCTGTTGTGCTCTGAACGGTTAAGGCAACCCGCCCGTCTTGAACGTGGGCCAGGGGAGTCCACTTGCCCATCCAGGGTGTGTCGTTGGAGATGGTGGCGCCGCCGAGGGTGGCAGTCATGCGGTCGGCCGCTCCAGGCTCGCCATCGGTCAGCACCATGTAGTCTGCCTCCGCGGAGTTGAAGTCGCGGGCGTCAATGACCACTGCGGCATCGGTCACGTCGTGAGTCGTCGAATGCGTTTTGTTGATGATCGTTACATACAAGTCCTGTGCCGTGCCTACAGCGTAGACAGTCAGGTTGATCTTGTTCGGGTTAGAAATAGTGACAGGCTCTGCATAGCCCTGGCTCCCCAATGCAAAGGCCTTCATCCCATAGGCTTTTGGAGTGACGCGGTAATTCCGGCATCCTGAAGCTGCGCACGGAGTGGGATCGGGAACGACAGTATCGGTGGGAAGCCACGGGTTGTTATGAAAGTTTACGCCTGCCATGTGGTGCGCGGCCCACCAATGCATATAGTCCAAAGCCCACAATGCCGCGGCAAATCCGTCGCTTGCGCCCGGGACCCCGTGGAGACAGTCGTTCGCTTCGGTCATGCGATACGGCACTCCATAGTCGACCAGCGGTGCGAGGACGCGAGCGTACACGAAGGGGTAAGGATGGTAGGGGGCGGTGCCGCCGTTGTACGCGGGTTGCCTTCCGATCGCCGTCTCGTCGTCCCACTTGCTGGAAAGCATATCGTCGATCGCTTCCAGCGTGGTGGTATTGCCCGGACCTCCCCACACGTAGTGGTGTTGAAGCGCTTCCGACAGAAGCCCGGACTTTTCCAAATCCAGCGCAAACTGCTGCGTCCACGAGACCCCGGTAGACGGATCGGGAGTAAAGCTGCTGGTTTCGGATACGGCTGTATCTGGTCCGGAGAATTTTGCGTCAGGCACTGCCTTGTGAATGACCTCAGCGAATCGACGCCAGTCAGCGAAGTAGGACGGATAAGCTGTTCCCGGAGTGCCGGGGCGTGTCTCATATATAGCCTGGTCCAATAGGCGGCCTGGGCGAGAATGATACTCGCTCACGTCTGGTTCGTTGCCGATGGAAAAACTGTCGAGGTTCGCCCGGTATTTTTGCCAGATGTAGCGCACAATCTTTGCGTCGTCCGATGCGAGATTCGGGTTCGGGCACGACGCGACGTTGAGTAAACGCACCGAGTAGATGACTTTGATATCCGCCGCCCGCGCGAATTCAAAGAGATTGTCGATGTCGTTGAAGGCGGGGGTAGGAGTTACGCACTGTTCGTTTTTCCCGGAGCCATCCACGGTGCCTCCGCCAACGCGGATGTGCTTTATCCCGGCGTTTCGGAATAACGTGATGAGCTGCGTGTTTTCCGGGCTGAAGAAGTGTCCGGTGACTCCGTAGGTATTGGGCACTACGCTCTTCGTCTCAAAGCCCAGTCCAACGAAGTCGCTTGGAATAGCGAATTGGCGGGATGACGTGTCGATGGTCACGTTGATCGGCGTCTGCGCTGAGGTAGCGCTGGCCAGCAAAAGGCGAACGCAGATCAGGATCAGGACGGTTCCTCTCACAACTACCTCCGATTCGAGCTACTGGCTACTCGAAAACCACCTTCTCCATGGTTTCCGGTTTGGACACGGATCGCTCCGCGGCCATCAAGATTCTGAGTGCGTCCGCAGCATCGTCCAAGGTCGAAAGCGGCTGCTCTCCACCTAGTACGCAGCGGTTGATAAAGTACTCGATCTCTCCAATGAACCCATCTTCGTAGCAAGGCATTCCCCAGGCTGGTCCGCCGTGATCCTCAAACTGGGCCTCATTCCATGAGTAACTGACAGCACCGTTTGTCCCGAGAATCTTGTAGAGAACCGTCCAGGGATCAGTCGTGGGGTCGTTCGTCGCGAAACTGCTCCACAGATGTGCAATCGCTTGATTCTCCATCTCACAAATGATGACGGCCTGATCCTCGCAGGTGAGCTTCTGATAATGCACTCGCGAGGTCGTTGCCATCACCCGGCGCGGGCGTCCGAGCAAATATAGAACGGAATAGGCATGGTGGTTGCAGACAGCCCGCAATACTCCGCCGTAGATTGCTGCTGTTTGCTCGGAATGATGAATGTTGTACATGATCCAGAGACTTCCGATGCTGCCGAGCTTTCCGGATTGCAGCAGCCGCTTCGCCCGGCGAATCGAAGGCACGTAGATATAGTTGTGTGCGGGCATGCAGATGCGTGCGGCTTGCCGGGCGGCTGCTTTCAATCGTGCGATATCTTCTACGGTCTCCGCCACCGGTTTTTCCAGAAGGACATGCTTGCCGGCCTCCAGGCTTGCAATTGCATGGGACACATGGTGCTGCACAGGCGTGAGGACATGAACTGCGTCGACGTCCGGATCGGTTAGAACTTGCTGCAGCGAATCGAAGACACGGCCACCGAATTTTGCGGTGATCGCTTCCGCTCTTGCGGAATCCAGGTCGTAGGCTCCGATGAACCTGGCGTTAGCACAAGCGGCCAGACCACGGCCATGCATTTCAGCAACTGTGCCGGCACCGATAAAGGCGACCCCTACGCGACTCATAGTTTATTTACCTCGGCGCCGAGTTTGTAGAAGTGCTCTGCGTTTCCACCGAAGATTTTCTGGTCGTCGGCTTCAGCCAAATTGGATGGAAGCAGTTCTTTCAGCGCGGCGACTGTCTGGCCATAGCTGCCAGCGAGGAGGCAGACCGGCCAATCGCTGCCAAACATCAGACGATCGGTGCCAAAACACTGCACGACGTGGTCGACGTAGGGTCGAAGATTATCGGGCGACCATCGCTGGTGATCGGCTTCGGTGATCATGCCCGAAAGTTTGCAGAAGAGATTCTGGTGCTGCGCAACCTGGGCGATCCAGGTTCTCCAGGGTTCGAGCTTGCCGATACGAATCTCTGGTTTGGAGATGTGATCCAATACAGCGCGCAACGAAGGGAACGATTCGAGCACCTTGAGGACGAAGGGAAGATGGCGCGAATACGTGAGGAACTCAAACGGGAAATCGGCATCGGCGACTAGCCGGAGCGCGTCGAGCACTCGAGGCCGCACGATCCAATCATCGTCAGGAAGGTCCTGGAGCATGGGGCGGAGGCCGATGAATTTTGAGTTTTCTCGATACCGCTCAAACTGGGTTGGAAATTCCGGGCTCTCCATGTCGAGCCAACCGACTACGCCCGCGATCGAGTCATCTGTCTCGGCAAGCTGAAGCAGGAAGTCCGTTTCCGCGATCGTCTGGGCGGCCTGCACCAGGATCGTCTTCTGTATGCCGCGTTCACTTAGCAGTGGCCGCAGGTCCGCGGGAAGATAGTCCCGATATAAGACAGGGACGTCCGGAGTCATCCAATGATAGTCTCCGCGACTCACTTGCCAGTAGTGTTGATGGCTATCGATTCTCATCGTCTACCTTGAATCCGCGCAGCTTTTCCGTGTCGAACGGAATGCCTAATCCGGGCTCTTCACTGGGGATAAAATAGCCGTCGACAAGGTCGAGAGGCTTGGTCAATACTCGATCCAACGACGGAATGTACTCGACAAACAAGCTATTCGGAATCGCGGCGACCAGCGCCAGGTGCAGCTCCATGACGAAATGTGGGCTCACCTGCATATTGTGGCAATCTGCTAAATGAGCGATCTTGAGCCACTCCGTGATGCCACCACATCGACAAGCGTCTGGCTGGACTATGGAGGCTCCGCCGCTGGCGACGTAGTCTCTGAACTGGAAGCGGGAGAAAAGCGATTCGCCTACAGCGATCGGGATCGAGGTATGGGCTTTCAGGCTGACGTGGCCGAGAATGTCTTCCGCCGGTAGAGGTTCCTCGAACCAGAACAAGTTGTAAGGCTCCCACATCCGGGCGCGGCGAATGGCTTCCGCGCTGGTAAACCGCTCGTTGGCATCCACCATCAGCGTGCGGTCGGGTCCAAGGACCTCGCGCACGGCTGCAATGCGCTCGGCATCCTCTGAAGCGTTGTCCTTTCCCACTTTTATCTTTGTTCCACGAAATCCTGCATCTACGATCTGCTTTGTTTCCGTGACGAGTTGGTCGATCGAATGGTTGAGCCATCCGCCATCCGTGTTGTAGACGGGAATGCGCTCGCGGGCTCCGCCCAGCAAACGGTGCAGGGGCATGTTGGCCAGTTTGGATTTCAGATCCCAGATTGCGATATCGACGGCGGCGATCGCCAGAACAGCAATCCCGCCGCGGCCTATCCAATCGACCTGGCGCCACATCTGGGCCCAAACGCGTTCGTGGTCCCGCGGGTCCATGTCGTGAATCAGTTGATCAATACTGTAGTTGATGAGGGAGCATATCTCACGAGCGCCGGATGGGATAATGCTGTACGTAAAGCCGGAGCCCACCGCGCCTTCGTCCGTTTCAACATGGGCAAAGATGATATCCATTTTGCTGAAATGGCGAATGGCATCGTGCATCTCGCGATGGACGGGGACCCGATAGATTTCAGCTCGAACTCTTTTTATGCGCATTTCCTTCACCCCAAACACGGAACAATCAAGAGAACAAACTACCAAAACCTAAAGTCAACATGGATGCGGTGATCAGCGCCACGGCATAGCGCATGCGGGATCGGGCGCGAGGAGGCGCAACCCGCCACTCTCCCGAAAAGAATCCAAGCGCGCTTGACCATAACAGGAGAACCGTCATGCAGGCCGCGAATCCGATGGAGTTGCCATACGTGCCCATCACGCCGGCTCCGACTCCGTATCCGAGGAATCCGAAGAGCCAGAGAGCAGCTGCAGCGAGCGCCAGCATGGATTCCCGGAAGAAACTGTGGCGAAAGATGTTGGTGCTTCGGTTGCGTCCCAGTAGATAGAGTGTGTAGGCGAGATTCGGAAGATACCCCGCGGACAATACGACTACCCAGATGCAGAGCGTTGCGCGACCTGCAGGAACACCACGTCGCACGGCCTCGTCCGCGATCCTGCCACCGAAAACAAAGCCCATGTTGATCATGGACCCGAAACATCCGGTGAAGACGCAGAGCAGTAGGCCGATCAGAAATCCGCGGCTGGATGAACCGGCGGCATCGGTCTTGGAATCGCGCTCGCGGCCGGCCTGGGCGTAAAGAACCACTCCCCAGGCCAACAGCGCGGCGCTGGCCAGGAGCGTGAACCCCGGCCGCCCGGTAAGAGACGCGGGATGAAAGACGGCCAGAGGAATCACGCTGCCCAGCAACGAACTCAAGCCAACGACAATCGCAAACGCCATTGCCATTCCAACCCGGGCGATCGAAAGGCCGAAGGTAACCTGGGCGATCCCCCATCCAAACCCGAAGAGAAGGGGAAGTCGAAGGAGCTCCGAAGGGAGGGAAGCGTAAAACGGGAACAGGTCGGGGATCGCCCATGCAGCAAGAGCCAACGGAATGACAACCAGAGCGAGGGTTGCATATACCAGCCACGTGTTCTCCCAGCGCCACGCGCGGGAGAATTTCATAGGAAACGGAAAGCTGGCGGTAAGAATGCCGCTCAGCATGATGATGACAAGCCCAAGTGCGGGCGTTGAACGAGCCATCATTCCTTCACCACTACGGCGAGTTGATGGGAAGTGATGCGTGTTCGTGCAAAGCCCGATGTCAATCCCAATACCTTTAGTACGGAACGTCGATTCAAGATGTCCTCGCGTACGTCTGGCACTTCTAAATGTTGCGTACCGCAATGCGGAGCCAAATCGGCCGCTTTCCCTACACCTGTCGCGTACCGTGGGCGAGTGCCTGCTATGTTTTCTTCCCCGCGATCGACAATTCTCCCGCAGTCATCTGCGATATCGCCATGCTCCATCTGGCGAGGTAGGACTCGTCCATGAGCAGGAAGCGTTCGAGGCTTTGCATGAGCTCTTCGAGTTTGTTGTGCAGGTGTTTCCGCATCGCTGCGTCCGCAACCTCTTCCGAACCCTCGGCAAGCGAGCGGGCCAGTTGCTCGTGCCAATGGGCCGGTAATTTTCGGCCGCCATAAAGTTGATGATCGTAAAACCAGTTGAAGACCAGGAGCTGGTTCTTCTCAATCTGTTGTGTCAGGAACGGCAGATTTGTACATTCGGCGATGCGCGTATGGAAACGCATGTGAGCGCATCTCCATTGGTAGAGCATTTTAGAGTCCGGCTCATCGGCGGTGGTGGTGGATTCGTGCATAAGATCGAGTTGCTGGGCCAACTCGATGACTTCGGTCCGCTCCTTGTTTGTGGCCATGCGAGCATAAATCCGGGCCGTCTGCGTCTCTAATCCTTCGCGCACTGCCCAGAATCCCCGGATGTCCTGGGGGGTTGGCGTTCTCACTTTGGTGCCCACACGGGGTGTGTTTTCAATCAGATACTCATTCTCAAGACGGCTCATCGCCTCATTGATTGGGACGAGACTCATGCTGAGTTCTGCCGCCAGGTCTCGGCGCGAGATGATCGTTCCGAAACTGTATTCTCCGGTCAAAATGCGGTCGCGAACCAATTGATACGCCAATTCCGACAGCTCGCCCCGCTTGCCACTTCGCTCTGATTCCAACATGCAGGCAACAGTAACACAAATATTTCCGGCTGTGATGTCTTTAATGCGGCTTTCTTAAATATTACATCGCCGTACAAAAACATCTTGACAGCCAATCTATCGCAAATGTATAGGCACAGGTGTCCAGTAATTCGCAAATCTGAAGTATCACGGCCCAAGACTCCCCGAAATTCGGGTTCTTGTCATCCAGCTCAGCTTCTCGCTTGCCTGGTGCTTCGCCGAAATCCCCACGTTCACAGGTGTTCCTGATCTCAGAAAGTTCGCAACAGGGAGAAATCACATGTTTGGAAAATCGATTGTGATCAATCAATTTGAACCGGTTCGCTCCAGGAACTGCAAAATGCTGGTCACTCAACTCAAGGGGTTAGGAGTGTTCCTTTTTTGCGCTGCCACGCTGGCGCTCACACCCCGAGCAATCTATGGGCAGATTGAAATGGGCAGCGTCACCGGCACTGTGAAGGACCCGACTGGGGCAGTCGTGCCGCACGCGCAATGCACGCTGACCAATGTGGACACCAACGTGCCAATGAAGGCTGTGTCGACTTCGTCCGGGGCTTATTCGTTTCCGTTGGTCCCAATCGGGACCTATTCACTGAAAGTGAGTGCAGCTGGGTTCAAGGAATACAACCTGGACAACATCCAAGTCCACATTCAGAACACGGTGACAGCTGACATTCCGCTTCAGGTCGGCGCGGTGACTCAGGAGGTGTCGGTCAATTCGGCGGCGCCGCTGCTGCAGGCACAGGATGCATCGCTGGGAATGACTATCGATAACACGATGGCCAACGACCTTCCGATCTTCGGCGGCACCGGCGGGCGCAGTTTCATGAGCCTGGCCACGATCGCGGCCGGCGTGCAGTTTACGGGAAGCAACTCGAACACAGGCACATTTCTCATCCATGGCGTGCAAAGTGGGGCGGTCGATGTCCGTCTAAATGGCGCAGATGACAATGCCGAGGTCTTCGGTGGCATCACGATCCCACCGATTCCGGACGCCATCCAGGAGTTCAAGCTGCAGACCGGCGAAAACTCGGCAGACCTCGGCCACTCCTACGGCACCGTTGTCAACGTCGTTACCAAGTCGGGGACGAACAAGTTCCAGGGGAGCGTCTGGGAATACAACGAGAACGACATGTACAACGCAAACGACTACTTCAACAAGCGGAACCAAGTGGTGCGCGCGTCCCCTCTGCCGAACCGGCCGGGCCGGTTCAAGGAGAACTCGTTTGGCGGAATTATCGGCGGCCCGGTGATCCTCCCCGGGTATAACGGTCGCAACAAGACATTTTTCACGGCCGATTTCCAGTACACCTACTACACGGATGCACCCAGCTTTACGGGGACGCTGCCGACGGCGACCATGCAGAGCAGCAACTTCACGAATCTAGTCGACACACTCAACTTGAGCACGACAACGAAAGTTGACGGGCTTGGCCGGACCTTCCAGCAGGGCACGATCCTCGACCCTGCGACCACGCGTTATGTTCCCTGCACCGGTACAGATACGGTTACAGGTCTGCCAGCAAACTGCTCGTCGAGCGCAGTTGGAGTGGTCACCGATTCAAATCTCAATGGCGGCGCCAAAGTCGCGATTGTCCGCGATCCCTACTTCCAGGAACTCGGACAGCCGGCGGGATGCCCGAGCCTTGGCGGGACTCTGAACTGGGTTTCGACGGTAGCAGGCGGCCCCGTCTCCCCGACCTGCTTCAATCAGCTCCCGGCCAACCGCATCGATCCGAACGCCGTCAAGCTGCTCCAGCTCTTCAAGTCGTTCCCGTACAACAACGTTGGAATTGATCCCAAAACGGGACTGGCCACGGGCGGGACACATAGTTACGGCAGCAATTTTTTCGAACTCACGCCGCGGCCCATCAATACCAAGCAATACGATGTCCGAATCGACCACAGGTTCAGCGACAAAGACTCGGCGTTCCTGACCTGGAGCCATTACAACCAGACCCAGCAGCAGGCGCCCCCGTTTCAGGGCATTCTTGAGGGCGGCGGCAGCACTTCGTTCTGGACGACCAACCCGACTTACATCGTTGTCCTTACCGAGACGCACGTCTTCAATCCGACCCTGACCAACGACGCCAGGCTTTCTGACGAGCACAACTGGAATACTCGTTCGGACCCAGGGAATATCGACAACACGTTCGGAGTTCCAGCGCAATTCGGGATTCAAGGCATTCCGCAGAGTAAAAACAATGGCGGTCTTCCGGACATCAGCGTCGGTAGCAGCATCTCCGAGTTCGGCTCCCGCACCAACGTCACTTGGCAGAAGGTCGGCGCCTGGGAATTTTCTGACAACGTGACGAAGATCGTCGGCCGGCACGAGTGGAAGCTGGGCGGCGAGTTCTGGTGGACATACGGCAACATCGCCCAACTGCCGTGGTCGAGAGGCCACTTCACGTATGGCCAGTATTCGAACGTCCCCGGATCGGGCGACGGCGGGCCAGGCATGACGGATTTTCTTTTGGCACCGACGGCCTCACTCAATCCCGCAGCCAATTTCGTGAGCACATCGGCCAGCCCACTCGGCGGCGTGAACGGCTACAACGGCAATAACTGGAACAAGTCGACTTATCACGCACCTTACATTGCCTTCTATGCAGTGGACAACTTCAAGGTTACCCCTGCGCTGACGTTGACCTTGGGACTCCGCGAAGACTACTTCGGTCCTTACTATGCCGACGGTGGCACGGAATCGGAGTCTAACTTCTGGATGGGCGGTGACGGCAACCAAGCCAGCGGCAGCGCCTATTACATTGCGCACGATGGCTGTGCCTCCACCCTGTCCGCCTCCTTCAAAGGACTGCTCGCTTCTGATAACATCCCGATCATCTGCGAGCCGAACAATGCGGCGAACAAAACGCCCAAGTTCAACTGGGCTCCACGCGTGAGTTTCGCGTATCGTGCCCGGCCGAACCTGGTTGTGCGTGCGGGTACCGGGTTCGCCTATGGAGCATTCAACTCCGTGGGATACGGCGGCACTCTGGGCACGAATTATCCCTTCCGGGTCGCGGTTCAACAAGGTCCGCAGTTTTCCTACAGGCCGCAGACGGTCGCCAATGCGACCGCCTCTCAAACGGCGACGATGGAAAATACCTTTGGTGTCGTCGATATGACGAACGCGCTCAATGCATACCAGCCGCTTGGTTCAGTGAATCTCTACGGCAAGCAATACAATTTCAAGATTCCGTATGAGATCACTCTCAGTGCTGCAGTGCAATGGCTGTTCACCCAACACGACTCCGTCGAGATCCGCTATGTCGGAAACCTCGGCCGGCAATTGGAGAGCGCCAATCCTTACCACAATGCTCCTCGCCAGGCGCTACCGACTAGCTCTGCCGTTGTAACCCCGTGTACCGCAGCACAATTCGCAGCTAATCCCTATTGTGAGAACTCACCTCTGATGCCAGACGGAACGACTACGATACCGTTCCCTAACCTGGCAGCGCTCGAAGGTCCGATGGAGAATACTGGGCAGATCAGCAACTACCACGCCGGAGAGGCGGAGTACCGGCACCAGTTCACCGGGGGCCTCACCATGGACGCGAACTATACCTACGCGAGCTGCCTGTCCGACGGGCAGGGCGGCCAGCAGAACGAGGGCGGGCCGGCAAACGGCCGGGCTCCCTGGGTGGTGGGCTTTGGCGGTTACCGCGCCGACTACGACCGGTGCCAGAACCTGGCTGCGCACCAGTTCAAGCTGTCGGGCGAGTACCTCCTGCCCTTCGGTAAAGGAGCCCGGTGGGCTTCCAATGCAAATGCGCTGGAGGAAAATTTGATCGGCGGCTGGAAACTCAACCCCATCTGGATAGCCTCGAGCGGTGTTCTGTCGAACGTCGGCTGCCAAGGCACCGTTGGCGGCGTCGCGAACAACGCCGGCTTTACGGGTCCCTGGTTCCAGACCACCGGCACGGCGTGGTCCTGCAATGCACCTCTTGTGAAGGGTGTTAACCCCTACATTCCAGGTCCCGCCGATCTTGCCCGCACCAAGGTCACTGGCTACTGGAACTCCGCCGCATTTACCGCTCCCGCGAACCCAGTTACAGCAGTTGGCCAGCAGGATTTTTCTCCGTTCGGCGTGAGAGGGGATCAAATCTACGGCCCGGTTGGTACGACGTAGACCTGGCGCTGCACAAGCAGTTCAGGGTAACCGAGGCGACCAGGGTGGAGTTCTCAGCTCAGGCACTCAACGCCTTCAACCACGTCCATCTCAACAATCCCAGTACAAGCGGCTATACGAAGCCTGCCGAGACCTTTAACAGCGGCTTCGGCACCATTACTGGCGATACCTCAAATAACGGCTCCGGTCGCATCTTGCAGTTTGTCGGGAAGCTATTCTTCTAAGGAAAACGGCAAAGCAACCCAACCCCGACGGTGAAGACTGCAGGCAGTCTTCACCGTCTCTGTCTTACTGCTAGTCCTAATGTGGTGCCGCCGCATCAAGAGCTCTCCTGGATCAAACCCCCGAGCGAGTCGATTCCAAGCCCAAATTTCTCAGACGCTATTCCATCGGTGCTAGCAGATCGGACCGACAGGAGTGAGCGGCGAGACACGCAGGATGCGTCGCGTGCCAAGTTCGTTGCCCAGTGGGTCCCCTACGATCCTGTCCTGAGCCGTAGTGCTGGGCGCCGCGGCGACCGCGACAGCTGTTCCCGATGTTGATTGACCAGCCGAGGTCGCGGATGCCAGCTTCGGCGCCGTGCCACCCTGACCGCCTGCAGCTTCGCGAATGACATCGAACTCAAGATTGAAGAGTTCGACAGCGAGGATGCTGAGGGGGGTGTTGAGCGGCAGGAGCAGGTCGGTCAGGATGGTGTCGATTTCACTCTGCGAGAAGTTTGCGTGGACGGGGATGGACTGCACCTGGGCAATGCCGGCTGTGCTGGGCATGTCGACCGGAGAACCGAGCGCGGGGAGGAATGGGTTGTTATTCCCTGTTGTGTCCAATTTTGTGGGTCGGATGCCGGGCAGTTTGGTGAGCAGAAGGTTGCGGTAAGCTTTGCCATCGGCGCGACGTAACTGGGCATAGAGCAAGAACCATATCTGCGTTTGTGGTGCGCCAGCCGCGGTGAGGGACTGGCCGTTCAACACTGTCTGCGCAAGGTCTGCCGAAGCAACGATGCAGGGCTGGGAGGCGCCTCCGTCGGTGGGAACGGCTGTGGCGCGATCGACGGTGGTGATGAGATGCCGGCAGGGATGCTGGACGCCGGCAACGCGGAATGGGCGGCTATAACGTCCCTGCGCCGTGGACCAGAGGAGATGTCCCACGCGGATTTCATACGTCCAGAAGCCGAAGAGATCGAGAGCTTCTGGAGAAATTCCAGAGGGAAGTGGTACGAGGAAGTGGACGGGGGAGGAGCCTGATGGCTGCACCTGGGTCATTGCGTAAAGGCCGGCTGCGTCATTGGCTGAGTCGGGTGTGATGGTACGGATAGGTTCGGGGTCGAGTGCGATAGGAGTATCGGCCGCCGGCGTGATTTCTACGGGATTGCTCATGAGCAGCGGGTCGGGGCCGTAGTTCATAACACGGACGAAGTATGCATCGTTGGGGTCGTGCGGCGGCTGATCGAACTCAAGCCACAGCGCACGCTGGCGGACCGACGTGGTGGAGTAGTTGGCGGAAGGCTCGTAGGCGCTCTCCGCGATGCCGGCCGAGACAAGTTGGGGAATCTGACGCGGATTGATGGTGATGGGAACCTCGATTTGTCCCGACCAGAGTTGTACAGGTGTAGTCGGTGCTCCGGTGAAGGTGGCGAGGAGTTGGTAGGAGCCTTCGGTAGGCAATGGGAAGTCGTCGACCGCGACGGTGGAATCGATCGTGGAGAAGAAGATGATTTCGGTGGTGTCGCGCTGCGTCGCGCCGTTCTGCTGAGTTGCGAGACTGGAGACGACGAAAGGCAGGTTCACCATGCCGAGAGTGGCGAGCGTCGGCGGGAGTGTACCGGTGGGATAGTTTACACCCTGGAAGGTGAACGCGAGTTGGCCTGCTCCGTCCTGGGCGAGGCCGCTCCAGGTCCAGTCGCGGTCGAGAGTCAGACGCTGGACCACGATCCAGTGATTGATGAGGTCTTTCTGCGTAGAGAAGGTGATGGTGGAGCGATCCTGGGGAAGCGTGTGTCGCAGGGTGTTCTGCGCGCCGAAGAGGATGCGTTGGCCAGGAGGCGCGGAGAGGGTCTGGCCGGTGAGTTGAAGATTCAGCGCTGACGCGAGCAACTGCAGCGGATTCTGGGCGGGGGCGGTAAGCGTGTCCTGGAGATTCTGGTACGCCTGGGTGGCCCACGTGCCTCCGCCCTGCTGGATCGCGGTGATGATGGCGCTGGAGACGATGTTCTGGTGGTTGGAGTTATCGAGGTCACGGAGATAGTAGGCGGCAAGTTCCTGGTCGGGACTGCCGGGCGCAAGAACGTTTTCCTCTGTGGCGGCTTCGAAGCGGACGCGAAGATCGGCGGTGAGCCCGGTGCGAGCGCTGGCGTTTCCGTAGTAGAGATTGTCGGGATCGTCGGCACCGAGGCCGCGCAGCCGGATGCGGATATTACGGCCGGTAGGGATGGGGAGCACGGTCGGCTGCGCGGCGCTCGGCAGCACCGGAGCATCGATCTGGGACATGGATGTCGGCTGCAGAGTGAGTTGGACGGGCGTTAATGCTCCAACGGCAACAGGAGTCGTGAGTGCCGGGAAATCGACCTGCCAGTTGTAGACGACGCGGAAGATTCCGTCGAGTTGGCCGGGGCTGGGCGGAGTGTCGGCGTCAGCCATCAGCGCGGGCGCGCCGGTGTCGAACTTAGGCGCTTCGGCTTCAACGATGATCTGCAACGTGACGACGTCGGAGTCGAGCACAGCGGCCTGGAAAGGCGGGACCGTCTGCATGTTGGAGCCGTCCGGTGGCGGGAACGGACGCACCGGAGGTTGTGGAGGTGTGAGCGCCAAGAGGGCGTCGAGCGTTGATTGATTGGCAGCGCCGGTGAAGACCATCTCGGGATAGTTGATGGAGGGGCGATCGACGGTGAGGGATTGATTGCCGGACGAGTCGATGGTTCCAAGAGTGAGAGGGACTTTCTTGGGAGGAACGTAGCGACGGAAGGGGACGGTGGTGATGCCGGCATCGGAGGGAGATGTGTCGCTGGGATCCGGTCCGCCGCCGGTCAGATCGGCGAGGCGTGTTCGGAACTCGTAGTTCTGGCCGTAGAGGAGATTGACGCCGGAAAGCGACTCAGTGATAGTGCCCGTGAAGTCGGAGTCGACGACGGTGGAGGGAGCGGGTGGCTGGCCGCCACTGAAGGCGTATCCGTATTGATCGTTGACGACCAGCGTGCGCCCCCGCCATTGCGCGAAGTAGCGCGGCAGCCAATATTGCTGACCGGTGCCGGCGTTCTGGATGGGGGTGGGCTCGACGCAGAGGTCTTGCGCGGTGAACGACGTGCTGAAAACGCTGGCTGCATTGAGCGTGCCGGACGCGGCGCACAGCGAGGCCCACGGATCCGTGGCGGCCTGGCGAACATCGACGCGATAGCCGAGTACGGTGAAGGGCAGTTCCTGGGTTGCGGTGCCGCCAGCGATGGCCTGTGCGATCTGAACCTGGCGGTTGATCCAGGTGGTGACCTGAATGTCGTCCCATCCGATCTGAATTCCGGCGTCGGTGCCGGGAACGATGGTGGTGGTGTCGCCAGTGACGGAGTCCGACGTTGTGGGTTGGCTGGCGTGAACGATCTTGGCGAAGCCGTCTAGGTACAGGTCGGCTTCGTACTGCGCCTGGTCCATGGTCTGCGCATCGTAGGCACCGGGCACGGTGGGGAACAGGATGGCGGCGAAGACGTCCTGCGCGGAGCTGAGTGCGGGGAGGCGCGCGGCGTAGGTGGATACGGCTGCGGGTTGCTCGGTGACGAGTTTGGCGTACCAGTTGTTGAGATTGCTGTCGTCGATCTGGAGCCAGATCCATCCACCGGCGGAGACCTGCGTTGGATCGAGCGGGATGGAGACCTCGAGGTAGGCAAGTCCCATCGCCTGACAGATCAGCGGTTGACGCAGAGCGTACGAAAGGATCTCACCCCACGCGATGGTAGAGGAGGGAGTTTGTATGGTGCTCGGAGTCTGGCTGCCGATGGCGCAGCCGAACCCGTCGATGGCGGTGAAGAATTCCGGATTCGCGCCACCAAAGCCGTTGGCCGCGTTGAAGGATTCCGGGAGATCCTTGCGAATGATGCCCGCGGGTTGCGCGAGGGGCGGCAAGGTAGGTGTGTACTCAGTTTTGAGCGCAGCGAAGATGGGCTGTTCCGAAGCGTTGTAGGTCAGCGTGATGGGGACATACGTCAACATCGCCGGCGTGATGGATGGATCCCAGCATGGCTTCGCGAGGCTGGGCAGCAGCGCTGCCCGCAGCACCGGTTGCGCCTTGGCGAAGGGCAACTCATGGCCGGATAGGAGAGGCACCGGAGCAGTGGGATCGCCGTTGGGAAGCAGCAACAGGTTGGCGATCAGATTGGCTCCGTCCCATTTCTGCGGAAGAAGCATGAGGCTCAAATTCTTTCCAGGCATATCGAACTCCAGGTGTTAAAGAGCTACGGAAGCGCTTGCAGGTTGATTTCCTTCTGGAATGTCCAGGAGCCGGACCAGCTAATGTTGATGACCCAGCAGATGCTGATGTGAATGCCGACGGATGCGGTCCCGATGAGGTTGACGTCCGCGGGAACCGAAGGATTGAAGCTGAGGCCGAGGCCCGCGGTGATGGTGAGCGCCGCGCTGGCGAGACCGCCCAGCACGTCGACCTCGGCCTGGCCGGTGAGCAGGAAGAGTAGTTCGATGGTGACGGGGCTACCCTGCACCTGGATCTGAACGGCGATGGTGATGGACGCCGAGCCTGAAGCGATGCCGAGGTCGATCGCGAGACCGACGCCGATGCCGGCCTGGATAAGGATGTCGGGCGCGTTGTTCTGCACGCCGACCTGCAGGCAGAAGGTCCCCGAGAGCGGATCGACGATCCAGTGGCACGGAGCGTCGGGTGTACCGATGCTGAGCAGGAAGTCGATGCTAAGGCCGACGATGTCCATCGTTGCGCCGATGTCGAGCGACAGGTCATTGATGGTGCCGGGGCCCAGCGGAATCGACGGCAGGTTGAAGTTGTCGGTGACGGCGAGTTTGCCGTCAGAGAAGTTGACGTTGAGGCCGGGAGGTGGCGCGCCGGGATCCTGCGAGCCGATGACGCCGGCGACGTCGCTGAGTGCGGTGAGGAATTTTGTGACTGGCTGCAGGATGCCGCTGAAGACGAGGTCCAGCTTGGGGAACGCTGGTGTCGTGTCTGCGTCCGCGTGGAACGAACCCTGGAGTTCGAGCAGCGGATCACTTTGAATTGCGGGGATAGTGAGGCCAACGGCGACGTGGTTGATATCCAACGACCACGACGGTGGAGTTGGCTGGCCCAGGGAGATGACGACCGTCGGCTCCAGGCTGACGCTGGGATTCTCGCCCATCCAGTAGAAGTAAAGATCCGCGTGGGCGACCGAGCAGGTGATGAGCCGGATCGGGGCTGCATGCACGGCAGGCGAAAGCGTGAGGCTCTGCGTGGTGGCCAGAGTGGGACCGGCCAACTGGTTCTGAATCGGCGCAAGTTCGCTCGCGAGGAATTGCAGGCAGGAGGCAATCGAGGGGAAGCTGCTGATGGCTCCAAGCAACGCACCGGCGTGTGCAACGTTGAGGGCATCGCCGAGTGTCAGGTTCTGCGAGCCTACGGTGAGGATGGGGCGCGAAAGGAAATTGCTCTGCGTACCGGTGCCCTGAAGGAATCCGTAGAAGGTTGTCGGCGGCGTGGTTGAAGATGCGGCAAGGCGAAAGATGTCCGCCGGATCGGCGAAGTGGACGTCGTTGCCGGGCGTGCTGCCACTCCCGTTGTTTGGCTGTACGACAGGGACGGCAGTCGTCGGACTGATCGGCACCGGAGCTGCCTGCGAGTGCGTGCGCGAGGCCATGCTCCACGAGCCATCGGAGGAGAGCTTAGGCAGGCCACGAACGGCGCAGGCCAGGCCGAGTCCACCGGTGGTGGTGTCGGAGATCGGCGTCGCGTCGAAGGATGTTGTACGCAGCAGGCTATTTGCTTGAGCCACATTGAGGATGGAGTTGAGCGGCCCACCCGCACCTTTCGACAGCGCGGGAAAGTTCGCCATGTCGGTCATGTCGAGGTGGTACAGAGCGCGCAGTCCGATGAACCCGGTGATTGCGGTGGACGCAACGCAGACGTGGGAGTTGCCGTTGAGGTCTTTGAGCGTTGCGCCGCCTCGCGTGACCTGATGCTGCGGCTGAATAGCGACGTCTGCGTTGAATGTTACCGGCTGCAGGTTGATGGTTTCCTGATGCGATGTGCCGTCTTCCGTACCCATGGTGCTCACGGGGAAGCCAAGCTCCTGGATGTTGGTGACGTTGATGAGGCCGGTGACGAGGCCCGCCTGGATCTGGGTGCTGGGAATGTTGGCTGCAGCCGGGTATGCGAAGAGGCCGTCACTTGCGGCCTGCCAGCCGCTGTCATAGCGCATCACAGAGCCCGAGCCCTCGCGATCGATGGTGATGGTGCGAACAACCTTGATGCCCCAGGGATAGATGAGACTTTGGATCTGGATGACTTCGTGGCTGGTGCGTCCGATGAGGACGTGGAAGTGGGCCTTCAGCACGTCGGTCGGATGCGGGTTTGTGTTGGTCCATTCGCTGAAGGTGCTGGCCCCGTAACCGGTGAGATCGTACCGGCGAAGTGGGACGCCCGTGGTTCCCTGGCTTGGAATATCGTCGAACCGGCTGCTGAAAACCTGTGAGACGCTGCTGCCGAGAACCTGTTCTCCATAAGAGAGAGCGGGAAGAGCCGGGTCGTCATTGTAATTGCGGAGGTAACTGCGCCCCGCGAGGATTGGGTCAGGCTGCGTAGGATCGGGAGCCGCGATGCTGAGCTGCCAGGCGCCGGTGTAGATGCTTCCAGAAGACGTGGACGTCGCGGGGAAGCTGGGTTGCACGAGCGTGAGGTTGGGCAGAACGGTGCCCTTGGAGGTCACCGCAGCAAGCGCGCCATTGAGCCCAAAGGGGAGCGTGAGTACTGCGGTGAAGCCGCCCTGTCCAGCATTGAGCAACGCCTGCAGTGTCTGCAACGGCGAGATGGGGATGAGCGTAGCTGAGGTGGGCCGCACCTCGGTGAGTGGTCCGTCCCAGGGAGGATAAAGCAGCTCATCAGTCGGCGAATTTACCTCTGGAGGCGCGGTGTTGTACATCGGCTCCCAGGCAATCGCAGGGAGCGTGAACAGCGGCAGGAACGACGCGGGTCCGCGGACGGAGAGTCCGTCGATGGTGTAACGGCGTTCGTTGTTGGTCGTTACCTCGACGCCGAGCAGGCTTGCACGTGTGGAGAGATCAAGCAGCAGGAATGCGTTTTCCGGCTCCGGCAGCGCTGGGGGCGGGGGCGCGACGGCCTCCGGCTTCACTGTGAGAGCCGTTGGAGTTGCAGTGTTCTGGGCGAGCGCCGGTGTCGGCGAGTCTTCCACAGGAATGGTGTGTACAGGGAAGGGGAATTTCTTGCGCGGCGGAGGAACCGGAGTTGAACTGGCTTCGGCCGCCGGAGGCGCCGCTGGGTGCGGGTGGGCCGTATCGATCAAGCGCATCGCAACCTTGTCCGGCGTTTCCCATCCGATTTCTGCGAGCAGGTAGCCGTAGAGGACGCTGCCGCCGTTGTCCCCTCGGCCGGTTTGGAATCCGCCGGTGTAGGGATCGGGCAAGTAGAGTTCGATGAGCAGGTAGCCGAAGAGGATCAGAGCCAACCCCTCCTTCGCTGCGCTGAAAGTCGCGTCCATGTCCGCGTAAATGTAGATGGCTGCTGGGACGCTTACATCGAGCAAGGCGTTGTCGAGCGCCAATGGGTAGGCCGCTGGCGGAGCGCCGGGCGGGACTTCCGGATCAGGCGTCGCCGAGTAGACGTAGAGGCGATGGTTGGCGCCGGTTCGAACCATCGCGACGATCCCCGAGAGGAAGACAGCTGGAACGCGGAGGCCGGTTGCCAGCACGGGGCGATCGATTTCGGCGTCGAGCACCGCGACGTATTCGATGACCTCGGAGGTGGGGGTTAGTGCGTAGGTCAGCAACTGACCCGCGACGCGGCCCGTCACTAACCGACAGCGACGCTGGTTGTTGGTGTCCTGATCGTCCCAGAGCGAGAAACTCTGCTCGATGACGACGCCGGTCGGAGACCCTGAAAGCACGGAGAGGATCAGCGCTGAATTTTGTGCGACGAGCGAACCCAGGGCAGCCGATTCGCTTCGCGTTATCCCTGTCCAGCGGCATGATATGCCGGTGCCGAATAACAAGGCGAAGTCCCCGGGGCCAAGTGCGGCACCCAGCGCGGTAGCCGCAGATTGGCTTACGCTCAGGGCCCAGCCGGCGGTCTCGATGGGTGCCGAGCCAGAGAATTCGAGGAGCTTCCCGGTGACGGGCGTTGGCGTGAAGGTAGGCGCCGATGATTCGCCGGGGATATACAGAAGCATGAGTTCGGCGTTGTATGCAGCCGGGAGATGAGCCGATTTGCAATCGAGGAGTTCGCCGTAAAGAGTCGCGGAACAGTGATTAAACGAGATGGTGGAGGTGCCGGATGGAGGAAAAGTTATGGTGATTTTGGTAGGCGCCGTGACCTGCGTGGGAAATGCAACGGGTCCGGCAGCTAACGTGGAGGGCACGAGGCTGAGGTTGAGCGTTGCGCTCGCAGGGACTGAGACGGTCGTGCCGCCAAACGTGAGGGCTTGATCGCAGGTAAGCTCGCCCGACTGAATGGTGACGCCGGCGAATCCATCGGCGGGAGCGGACGCGACGAAAGGTTGTGCGGCGAGCCACGCCGAGCCGGCGAAGATACTGGCCTGAGTTTGCGAACCGGACGTGAAAATCGAGAGGGGAATGACGCACAAGATAGTAGATCCGCGCACGAACTGAACGGTCTCCACAAAGTGAAAGATCTGAAGCCACTTCGTCGTTGTGGTTTGGAGAAGACTGTTCGTCACGGTGACGGGACCGTAGGTAGCGGCGGGACTTAGCGCACGCGCCCAGGCCGGGCGCTCGAGGCCACCCAGTGCCGTCGGTTCGCGGTCGAGCACAAGAACACGGCTGGAGATGTTCCGGGAGAGCGCGATCGGGACGATGGTGGCGATCCACTCCGGAGGTGCGCTCGTTGCAGCCGCGGGTAGCGGGGTCGTGGCGATCGCCGGGTCCACCGCAGGTTTTGGGGCGGAGGCAACCGGACTTTGCGGAACGGGCGGCTTTGAAAAGTCGACAGACTGCCAACCCGCAGGAGTATTAAGCTCATGCGCCAGTTGACTTGCATCCTGGCCTGAGGCAACTGCGCGGGCTATGGCTATGCGGACAGGGTCCAGTTCGTTGGATGATGTGGCGGAGAAAGAAGGCAACTTGGCGAGTTCGGTTGCGAGCGCGCCGGGACCGAGGCTAGGGGGCGTAGACATAGCGATTCTCCACGGTCGGCGGCAAATCGGGACACTAAGTCTTGTGCCACGTCGAAAGCACTAGTTTGGCGGGGCCGTCTTACGGCCCGCAGGAGTGCAGACAGGACCGGACAAACGAAAGACCTACGTCTGGAGGATTCGCCGACAACGTTCCCAACAGAAATCGCAACGTCAGGCGGGAGGAAGGATTACCGTGGTGCAGTCGGAACAGTCTCCAACCGAACGCCCGGCGATGTCAAATCAAAATGCAGAAATTCAACGCTAATTCGCGAAAAAATCGTCCGGCTGTAGGGCAGAAGCCAGCCAGCCGCACTGGTCAGGTAGGTGGCGCTCATGAATGATACTTGGCTCTCTCACTGAAAATCAGGTGGTAGCAGTTTCTGCTTGAGGTTCCGGGCGTGTCTAAGCGTGCCGGAGTTCTATTTTGATACCCAACGACAAGTCAGCCCATGATTTTCAGCTGTACTGGCCCAATCAATCCTGATGACATCAGTCCGGAAGGATTCTCTGTCGAGCCGGCGCGGAAGGGCCGCGGTTCGCGCAGGGTCATGCTGTTGAAGAGGGCGTTGGTTACCGAGATCTCAAGCAGGTTCCGTCCCGGTTGAACAAAATCGGTTACGTCCGCTTGATAAGGGCGCAGAAGCAGTGTGCCAGCGGGTTTCCCATTGACTGTGACCTCGGCGACATCCTTTACATTACCAAGGTCAAGGATGAGTCGCATGGCCGCATCCGCGGCGGATAGCGTGAATGTCGTGGTGTAGGTTCCCCGCCCCGACAACCCACGGAGCTGGTTATCAAGCGACCAGTCGATCAATATGGGTAAATCGCGATGGATAGGAGCCGACTTGCCCGAAGGATTGAGATCGACGGTGGTCAGCTTCCAGCCAGTGGCCCCGATCTCTTCCGTTCGTTTCAGCTTGCGGGCCGCAGGCGGAGCAGTCGTAGACTTCGCGGCGCGGTCAGGATCGAAGGCGATCAGCGCTGATGAGAACGGCTGCAGATCAGTAACAACTTTGACCCAGTTGCCCTTGCGCTGCTGGTCGCCGATGGTTGCAAACTTGCCCGTCCATGGGTCCCACAACTCCGGATCGCCGTCGGCTTCAAACTCGGCTTCGAGGTGATGCGTCGTGTCCGAGTCGTTGCGGATAAAAAAAGCGTTAATTCTTCCGATGCGCTTCTGCAGAAACGGGAGAGGCTCACTCTGAAACCTAATGTTTGGGTTCGCTGCTGCGCGGAGTGCCAAAGGAACGCCATCGGTATGGGCCGGGAATGAGACGTTGGCGTGAGTGCGAAGAGCACGCATCGCAGCCTGCACGCGTTGTGTTCCACCAGCATTGTCCAGAAAGGTGTCGGCACGCGACGGAGTCTGGCCGACGAAAAGAATCGGAAGGCCTGCGCCAGCGAAATTCCCGAGCTTTTCGGCCAATGTTGCGTCGATTGCTTCGAGTTGAGGCAAAACGAGAACGCGGTAGTGTGCTCCGCCGGTCGTGACCAACATCCGGTCGCGCACGGTGCTATGGAGGAGGGAGTCGGCGTTGATGTGGTCGTAGTTGTAACCGGCGTCCAGGATTGCCTGGTTTAACTTGGGAGGAGGCGCCACTTCATCCGCACCATGCGTCAGGTCGTTGCGATAGTGTGCCACCGCGGCGATATTGGTTCCTACCTGCGAGATAAACTGCACGCGCGTAATGTAGGCGTTGAGTTGTCCGAAGTATGGCCAGAAAGGGTTCCGCTCGTTGAAGAACGACGAGTAGTTCCCTCCACCCGGGGGTACTCCCGTAAACGGATGCCAGCCCGGCGGGGGAAAGTCGGGAACAATGTAGGGAAAGCCGTGATAGACGATCGCATTCACGCCGGCCGTCAGCAGTTCGTCGGCGGCAACCTTCATTTTTTCGGGCGTGGTTTGGTAAGCGGCGCCCTCCCATACAAAGGACTCGCTGCCAACAACGGCGCGGCCATAGATATGTGCGGCTGATGCAGCCATCTTGAGAAAATCGTAGGCGCCTCGGTCAAAGAGGTTCTCGGTTTCAGGGATGTCCGCCTCGCCATAGATTCGCAGAACGTCCGCAGGCGCACCGTGAGCCTGAGTGCGGGCGAGAAGTTTGTGGTCGTGCGCCCACTGAACGAACTGACTATAGAATCGCTCGATCATAAGGTCAGAGACGGTTTGGCGGTAGTCGTGGCGGACCTGGTCGCCAATGCCCGGTATATCAAAGGCAAGAGAGTCGACATACTCGCCGAATGGCTCCGCAACACTGCGCACTTTGAGGATTGGGAGGTACGGCAGTAGATCATAGCCGCGGCGTCTGCGGAATTCTGCGAGAAAATCGTCGCTCCAATAGAGGTTCGCGCTGACCTCCAGGCTGTCGCAGAAAACTGCGCGCAAACCATTGCCAAAGAATTCTCCGAGAAAGGGAACTGCGTCGTCGCCGACACGTTTGGCGTGCGCTCGAAACGCTTCGGCGTTCATGTGGTCCATCACAAGCTGGGGACCTTCTGTGGGGGCTCCGTTGACCCTCTGTACGGTTGGCAAAGAGCAGAAGACGAAGATCTGCCACGTCCCGGGCGGCACATTCCAACTCAATGTTCCATCGGGTTGGAGGTGCGAAGTGAGATCGACGGAAGATCCTCTTTCCAGCTGGCCAGATTTTGCGACGATTTGTCCGCGCTCCGCAGTCTGCTGGAAGAACGACTCGGTGTCTTCACGGCGCACTGCCACAACAGCGACAAGTTTGACGCGTCGTTTCATGCGCTCCGCCCACCCATCGGGTAATTGCTTTAGGATGTCGGGGCTATGCGTCGGATCGCCATCAGTCAAAGAGGGAATCTGCACCTGTTCATGAAACACTACTGGTCCCTCGACGGAGAGATGCGTTGAGCGCAACTCTACCGAAGCGAGTTCCGGCGTGATGGCATCCCCTCCTCCGAAAGGCCAACCGGAGCCGAACGTGTAATCGATAAACATTCCATGCTTCCGAGCTTCCTCTATCGCGACACCAACGTGACGGAAGAACGACGGGGAAGCGTAGCTATTAAGTTGCTGCCTCTGCGCCTCAGAAAGGCTCGTGACGGCAATCCCCTTGACGAAGGATTGGATCTCGGCGCCACCAAAGCCGGCCTTGTCCAGCAAGTCGATCTCGCGGCGTAGCTCCGAGTCGGCTACGTCGTTGCCTGGCCACCACCAGCGTACTAAGGGTCGATACTTTTGGGGCGGCGACTGAAATTGCAGCCGAATCGAGGCACTCGCCACACTCTCAGATTCGGCGTTTACCGCCGGATAGTCGGAACCTGCCGGGACCCGCGCCTGGCTGGTCAGGGTCCGAAGAGTCAGCGCCCCACTAGCCAAAGCAGTGCTGCGAAGGAAGGTCCTACGATTCTGTCTCATGCGAACGCTACATGTTTCGCGCAAATAGGGGGAGTGGAAGAGAGACTTCGTGTATGGGCTGGCATTGTCTCAAGCTCCTTCGATTGATCGTTTCGGTGAGCCGATGGGCTCTGTTCGTTTTGGATACGCTATGGATCGTGGCAATAGCGCTGTTTCGTGTGCCGCAATAGCATCCACAATGTCTATCCCGGAGCGACTCCACAGCTGCTCTTTATTCAGTTCTTTGGGTAAGGCTCTCCATTGTTGGAGAAGACTCTAGACAGGAGTCCTGTGAGCAGTAAAGTCCAATTGTGTATCTCTCCTCGCGTTTGCGCCAGGCGCACTCATCTAACAAAACAAGAATTCTGAAGGAAAGCCACTGTAAACGCGTTATTGCCGGGCACTACTCGCCACGGCACCCACAAACGTGTCGTGGGGAAAAAACTCGCCAACGTTTTTGCGGGTGAGTAGTTGTACCGGCATGTATACGGCTGGAGGAGTAGTTCTCTTGTTAAGAACGTCAAGAGCGAGAAAGAGGAGACTTTCTCCGTACTTTTCTGGGAAGAACGCTACAGTAGCGATCAGCCGGGTATTGGCGAGGCGAAGTTCGCGCCGCGCCTCCGGGCCACCGCCGTGACTAACGGCCAGACACACGTCGCTTCTGCCCGCCTCTTCGAAGGCGCGCAGAGCGCCCAGCACCGCATAATCGTTGATGCCAGTGATCAGCGTACGGCGCCTCGGGACTAATTGAAGATGGCGTCGCGTCAGTTCGAATGAACGAACAAATTCGCCGCGTGAATCGAGATGGGTCACGACGCAGTCGCCGTTCAGACCGTTTCGAATGACGTTCTGTGCACTGGAGAGGCGCAGATAGGGCAGGGAGCCGGCAATCTCAAGATCGAGGAAGAGCATCTCGTCGCACTTTCCGTCCCAGTTTGTACGCGCGGCTTTGAGCAGGGCCTTGCCCGCTAAGGCGCCGGCGCGCTGGTTATCTGCGCCGAGAAATATCGCATTTGGATGGGGTATTTCAACAGCAATGAGGGGAATTCCCGCCTCTTCAAACAGTCGGGCTACTTTGGTCCCAATACGCTCATAAGTCTGGAATTCGATGGCAAGGTCAACGCCCTTGGCCACGAGATGCTCCGCATTTCGAAGCGCAACTTTGGCGCTATAGCGATTCTCAACTTCGATAAGGTCAACAGGTCTCGATGCCGCGGCCCAACGCAATCCCTGTGCGAGTGCGCTGCAAAAACTGTCGTTGGTTTGAGAGGCATATCCCACGCGAAAGCGTTTGCCATTCAAAATCCGGACATTCGAAGCGTACTTTCCGCGGTCGCTGCGGCGGAGAAAGCCCTGCTCCTCCAGGGTTCGCAGCAGCCGGAAACAGACGGTGCGCTCAAGCCCAGTGTGCCCCGCGACCTCAATTAACGAGAACGTCTTCCGGTCGTCATCGAACACACGCAGGATAGTGCATGCGCGGGACACACTCTCGAGTGTGTAGGGTGAACCAGCCGGATCTTTAGAGCTAGGCATGGCGATCAGATTATTGCATCGTTTCGCGGCAAACGCGAAGTCGCCATAAATTGCGCCAGGCGCAAACGGCAAAGTTGATGTTATTAGCCATTGTCTCCGAGCCCCAGTTTGGGATTGACTATTTTCCGAGTTGACGTGAGGGAATGAATGAAAATCGTCGAGATCCGGCTTTACAAGGTGCGTTCAGGAAATACGGGAGAACGCGGAGCAGAGTTTGGCGAGTCTCAATATTGGGGTGGAGGCTGGCAGACCCATGCCCTCATCGCAAACCCAATGTCGGTGTATTCAAAGTTTGCCCGTCTGCGCTCACTTTGGATGGGGCCGGGGCAGGATCCCTACGCCATTGAAATCCTGACGGACGAAGGGGTGACTGGTTGTGCCGTGAATTATGGAGGCGGCCCGGCAGCCTCGCTGTTGATTGCGAAGCACTTTAGCCGCTTTCTGATCGGCGAGGATCCTTTCAATATCGAGAAGCTATGGGATCAGATGTACCGCTCGACACTGCCCTACGGATTAGGTGGCGTTACCGCCATGGCAATCAGCGGAGTCGACCTTGCGCTTTGGGATCTGATGGGCAAGGCACTCAAGCAGCCTGTATACAAGCTGCTTGGAGGTCAAACGAAAGAAACGATCCCCTGTTACGTAACCACGCATCCGGACCTGGTCTCGAGTTGGAAAGACAGCGGCTTTTTGGGCGTTAAGGTTGCAGCTCCGTGGGGTGCGGCTGATCGTCGCGATGGCCTGGCAAAAATGCAACGTTGCCTGGAACAATGCCGGCTTGAACTTGGCTCCGAGATGGAGTTGATGGTTGACTGCTACCTCTCCTGGGATTTCGAGTTCACCACTCGGTTGGCAGAACGCGTTCGAGGAGTTGATGTGAAGTGGTTCGAAGATCCGCTGGAGAATGGGTGGGCAGAGAAAGCGAATGCCGAACTTCGGGCCTGTATATCGCCAATTCAGGTCGCGATCGGGAATCTGGAATTTGATTACAAGGCATTTGCAGCAATACTTGCCGCGCGAGCCTGCGATGTTATTCAGCCTGAGATCCAATGGTGTGGCGGACTGACGGCCGTCCGGCGGATTGCAGCGATCGCGAAACCATATGGCGTGCCTGTCATTCCTCACGGCGCGGGAGTGTACAACTACCACTTTGTGCAGTCGAACCTGAACTCGCCCTTTGCCGAATATCTTTCTATCGGGGACGGTACGACTGTACGTCCGATTTTCGAAGCTATCCTTGGCGAGCCGCTTCCAGTGAAAGGCCACGTCACCTTGTCGGATCAGCCTGGATTCGGCGTAGAACTCAATCGTGATCTCATCGAACCGGTAGAGTTTTGAATCGATCTTCCCTAAGGAGAAGATGGTGGGAGACAGAATAAAATGTGGTGTCATCGGAGCAGGCTGGTGGGCAACGTTTGCCCACATCCCCGCGCTGTTGTCCCATCCGCAGGCTGAGCTTTTGGCTATTCAGAAGAGCGACCCTGATCGGGCGCGGCAAGTGGCTGCTGATTTTGGCGTCCCTTACGCTTGTACGACGACCCAGGAGTTGCTGAGCATCGAAGGGCTGCAGGCCGTTGTCGTCAGCAGCAGCCCGCATCTTCACTACGAACAAGCGGCTGCTGCTTTGCGCATGGGGAAGCACGTCCTTGTCGAGAAGCCGATGACGCTTGCGGTAAAGCAGGCTCGAGAACTTCTCGAGCTGGCAGACCGCGGCTCCCTTCAATTCCTAATTAGTTGTCCGTGGCACTACACTGCGCATGCGGCGGTCGCCCAGCGCATGATTCGCGATGGAGATCTCGGCAAGGTGCGGATGATAAGCGTCCTCATGACCAATCCCGTCAGCCATTTGGTGCGAGGTGGTGACACAACTCCCACACATTCAGGTGGCGCCTCGTACCTTCAGCCCCGGACCACGACCTATAGTGATCCAGCCATGGCAGGAGGCGGCCAAATCTACGCCCAGGTGTGTCACGTCGCAGCCTATTTGACTTTTCTTACAGGCCGAAGCGCCAGCGAAGTGTTCGCACGATTCCACAACGATGGCGCACGGTTGGATATCTATGACTCGCTTAGCCTGCGGATGGAAGACGGCGCTCTTGTCAGCATCGCGAGCACAGGCGCGACCAGCCTCAATCTGCGCACATATGAAGTGCGGGTCTTCGGAACAGACGGGATGCTCTACCTTGATCTCTGGCGCGGGACGATGGAGTTCATCAGGATGAACGGCGAGCAACAGAAATATCCGGATCTTGATACAGCAGCGATCTATCCACACCAAGCACCGGCGATCAACCTCATCGACTCAATTCTTGATCCGTCGTGCAATCGCTCGCCGGCATCGCTCGGTGTCGCGGCAATGGAAGTAATCGAAGCTGCCTGCGTTTCGGCAAAAAGTGGCGAGGACGTTCTTATTCCGAACTTACTGGAGCCGAAGCTATGAGTGGCGTCCGCCTGCGGGGAATTACCTGGAACCACAGCCGTGCTTTGCCACCCTTGGTTGCCGCTGCACAGCGCTTCGAGGAGCTGCATCCGGAGGTGCGCATCGTCTGGGAAAAGCGCAGCCTCGACGAATTTGGTCATGCCAGTCTGAGCGCACTCTCCCGTTCCTACGACATGCTTATCATCGATCATCCGATGCTGGGGGATGTACGGCGCGACGGTGCGCTCATCGATTTGGGGCCACGGTTGTCACGCGAAGCGCTTGCTGGCCTTCAAGCAGAGGTGCTTGGCCTCTGCTTGGAGAGCTACTGCTACGAAACCTCTCTCTACGCGCTGCCCATCGATGCAGCCGCACCGGCGGCGAGTTTCCGCCCCGACCTTCTTGAACGCCATGGTCGGCAGGCGGCTGTGAGGTGGGAGGAACTGATCGACCTCGCCCGGCGAGGGCTCGTACGCATGCCTGGATTTCCGCCCGATCTCTTCTTGAACTTCATGGGGATGTGCGTTTCCAGAGGAAGCTTTGTCGCTGGCGGAGACCATCTCTTCGATCATGCAATCGCTTCCCGTTGTCTCGAGGAAATGCGAGAGTTGGCGGCCTTAATGCCCGACACCATTTACGCCATGAATCCGATAGCCCTCTATGAAGCTATGGCGTCTGGCGACGAATTTGCTTACTGCCCATTCGCGTATACCTACAGCAACTACTCTCGGCCTGGGTTTGCGGCCAATGCATTGCTGTTTGCCAATCCGGTGGCCCTCATGGACGGTATTCCGATGCGCACAGTCCTTGGCGGCACTGGCATTGGAATATCGACGGGATGCAAAGACGTAGACGTGGCAATAGATTTCTGTCTCTTTGTTGCCGGGCGCGATTGTCAGACTCATCTGTACGGCATGTGCGGCGGCCAGCCAGCGAGCAGATCCGCGTGGCGCGACCCTCTGCTCAACCAGGTCAGCAATTCCTTTTTTGAGCGGACATTCGGGAGCATCGAGACCGCTTATGTGCGGCCCCGTTATCCGGGTTACATCGCTTTGCAGCGCACCGGAGGAGAGGTCGTTGCAGCGTTCCTGAAGCATGGGATTACTGCAGCGGAAGCTTTGCAGCGTCTCGACCATCTCTACCGGAGCAGCCTTCCGCAGGCACCCTCCAGGTTGGGGGTAACGGAATGATGCGCTTTTCTTGTTCGGACTATACCTTTCCCCTGCTTGCTCCGGCGCAACGCTTTGCTTTGCTTCAACTGCTTGGCTTTGAGTACGTGGATATCGGTCTCTTTGCGCGCAGTCCCGGCCTCGAACCAAACCAGTTGCTGGCTGAGCCCAGGATATTCGCTCAACAACTGAAGGCCGACCTCAAATGCGCGGGCCTTCAGGTTGCCGACCTATTCCTGCAAATTGGCCTGGATCCTGCTGATTCGGCAGCAAACGATCCCAGCTCGCAAATACGCGCTCATAACCACAAGATATTCCTGTTGACGCTCGATTTATGCAAAGCTCTCGACTGTAGGCACCTGACCGGGCTTCCCGGCGTTTGGCATGAGGGGGTGAGCGAGGCCGATGATCTGGCACTCGCCTTGGACGAGGCTGGTTGGCGACAACGTGCAGCTTCCGATGCCGGTGTAAAGTATGCGATCGAACCGCATATGGGCTCGATCTGTTTCGATGTAGCAAGCACGCAATTGATCGTCGACGCCGTACCCGGTTTGACCTTGACCCTCGACTATGGGCACTTTGTTGCCTCAGGCATCCCATCCAGCGACGTCCATTCCTTGTTACCTTCTGCTTCGCATATCCACGCGCGCGGCGGCGCTCCCGAACGATTGCAGACCCCGGTAAACGAAAACGAGATCGATTTTTGCGGTATGTTGGACGGGTTACGAAAGCAGAGATACGAAGGCCAGATCGCAATCGAGTATGTCTGGGCCGACTGGCAACAATGCAATCGAACGGACAACGTTTCGGAAACGATCCTCCTACGCCGTCTACTTGCTGACCTAAGCAGATGAGCGATTCCAGATTTGTGAAATGGGTGACGAATGAACAGACGAACCTTCAGTAAGTGGGCTGGTCTTTGCGGGATCGGTTCTCTGGCGAGCACTGGAAACTTCGGAGAGCTGCAAGCACTAACCCCGATGATTCAGACTCCGACTTCGACCGGGCAATCGACCTCCTTACAGAATCCGTATCCAGTAGTGGGAAAGCGAAGTCAAAAGCTGTGGGACCACTACTTTCTGGGGACGTCCTATTACCCGGAATGGTGGGAACCGGCAGAGTGGGAAGTCGATTTTCGCGAGATGCAGGAGCTGGGCATCAACGCGGTTCGGATGGGCGAATTCGGCTGGGCCATGTTTGAACCCGCGCCCGGCAAGTTTGAGTTCTCCTGGATGGACCGCGCAATCGCCGTAGCCAACAGCCACGGCATTGACGTCATCCTCGGCACTCCGACAGCTGCGGTACCTCCCTGGCTTTATCAACTGCATCCAGATGTCTTGAGCGGCAACGACAATGGCATCTACACCTATGGTGGGCGCAAGGGCTACTGCACAAGCAGCCAAAACTATCTCGAGGCGTGCGCGCGAGTCGTAACTGCGTTAGCGGAACACTATGGCCATCACCCGGGCGTGATCGGATGGCAGCTCGACAATGAGCCGGGATTTCCCTATCAAAGCTATGACCCAGTGTCCGAGCGGGCTTTTCAAGGTTGGCTCGAGAAGCGATATGGCACCCTGGACACTTTGAATCGCACCTGGAACGGAGCGTTCTTCAGCAACAAGTATTCCGATTGGTCACAGATCCACTTTCCAAGGAACTCGGCCGAGGGCGGTTGGCAGCCAGCTATCAGCCTGGACTATCGTCGGTTTTACTCCGATTCGTTTCTCAATCATCTTCGGCGGCAAGCCGCGATCCTGCATGAGAAGAGCGAGAGCCAATTCATCTTCACGAATTGGCCGAGCACTACATGGTCAGTCGATGTCCGTGCAGCCGCCACGGAGTTTCTGGATGCCACAGCGTGGGACAACTATGTCATTGCACCCGGACTAAGCGACTTTCAGCGTCAGTATATTGCCGGCTTCAATCACGACTTCAGCCGCTGCGCAGGCCCGAATCAGAAGTTTCTTTGCGCGGAGCAGACCGCATATGTGCCTCCGATTGCGGATACAAAAGGATTGCGTTTGCAGGCCTATGTGAACCTGGCGCACGGAAGTCATGGGCATCTCTACTTCGAGTGGCGACGCCCGTTGGCCGGCAACGAGCAATACCGGCCATCTTTTATCAAGGGGTTCGACGGTGCTGTCAATCCGGCAAAACCTGTATTCGAACAGATCGGCAGAGAATTCAAACATCTTGGTCCGCGTCTGGCTGGAGCAACCACGCGCTCGGATGTGGCGCTTCTTTACGACTTCACAAACGAGTGGGGACAGGGCTACGGGTTTCCCGGAAATAGTAATGCCCACTACGACGGCGAGGCTTACCACTACTACAACGGCCTCAAGGTACTGCAACGCAATATCGACATCGTCCCGCTGTCTGCGGATCTTTCCCAATATAAGGTCGCAGCTGCTCCAAATCTGCGCCTGGTCGATGACGCCACGGCTCAACGACTCAAGGCGTTTGTGGCGGCTGGAGGGATTCTCGTCCTCAATTTCCGCGCCGGGACACAGAACGTGGATTGCAGCATGAGACGCGCACTTCCGCCAGGTGTATTCACGGAGATCGCCGGCGTAACTGCGGAGTCCAAGCTGGACTTGATTGATTATGGCGGCCTCGCAGAAAGACTCGCGAAAGAGCCGGAGACTGCACTTGGAATCAGCTTCTCCGGAGAGGACGCAATCTTCCAGCCGCACACGATCCTTGAATCGCTCGTCCTGCATGGTGCTGAGCCTCTTGCCACCTTTCGCGGAGGAAGGATGACAGGGAAGCCGGCAATTACCCGTCATCGTTATCAGCAAGGGTGGGTGTATTACGTTGGTACGGATAGTACCGAAGACCGCTTTCACGAAACCCTGGCACGGTTAGTCGGCGCTACGGGGAATCTTTCGCCGCTTATCCCTGCTCCATACGGAGTTGAGGTAACGAGCCGAGAAGATGCGGAAACAGCTTTCTACTTTCTGCTGAACCTAACAGAAATCGCCCACAATGAGATTCAACTGCCACGCCCGATGGATGATCTCATTGCCGGAACAAATGGCGTAACCAATATCTCCTTGAGGCCGTTCGAGGTTGCCGTACTGGCCTCGCCCAAGCCTTAGCCCGAGTTGGTACTCGACAGGGACCGCCGCCCGTTAATACATCAGCTTGATCCGGTATGCTAGACGGTGATAGTTTACAATCGATTATTCTCTTTTTACACCCACCAAAAGGAAATAAACGAAATGTCGATTGAGTTGACGGCTGGAAAAGCCGCGGGACTTGCGGCGGTAGCGGATCACCGAGGGGTGATCGCCGCATTGGCGATGGATCAGCGCGGCCTGCTGAAGCAGATGTTGGTTCGAGAACTCGGCGGCAACGAACCCCCGGCGGAGATGATGTCGGAGTTCAAAGAGATCGTCGCCAGCACGCTGACGAAGTACGCGTCTTCGATTCTGCTGGATGTGCAGTATGGCTTAAAGGCCACCAAGCATATCCATGGCAAAGGGCTTTTATTGGCCTATGAGAAAGCGGGATACAGCCCAGACAAGCCGGAACGGCTTCCGACCCTTTCGGAAGGCTGGTCGGCTATGCGTCTCCGGGAGGCTGGCGCCGACGCCGTCAAGATTCTGGTCTACTACAATCCTTTTGAGAAGGATTGGGTTAACGACGAGAAAAAGGCCTGGGTCGAGAGAGTTGGTGCTGAGTGTCGTGCCGTCGATATTGCGTTCTTTCTTGAATTCCTTGGTTACGCGCTTCCTGGCCAAGACGAGTCGGGACCTGAGTATGCAAAACTGAAGCCCGAGATTGTTATCAAGTCCATGGAGGAATTCTCCAAAGAACGCTATGCAGCTGATGTCCTGAAAGTCGATGTTCCGATTCAGATGGCTTATGTCGAAGATACGAAGGCCTTCCAAGGAACCGCTTTGTACAGTCGTGAGGACGCGAAACGACTCCTACGGGAAGCGGCAAGCAAAGCGGACCAGCCCATTGTTTATCTTTCGGCCGGCGTCAGCAGCACCGTATTTCTCGAAACGTTGGAACTGGCCGCCGAGGCCGGCGTTGAATTTCACGGCGTGCTGGCGGGGCGAGCGACATGGCAGGAAGGCGTCCCAATCTATGTGAAGGACGGCCGCGCAGCGCTGGAAGACTGGATGAACTCCGTCGGCGCGCAGAGGATTGAGGACATCAATCGGACCCTGGGACTCGCACGGCCCTGGCGGGAAGCGCGAAGTATGCAAATCTGACCGTCCTTGGTGGTGCTAATTCGCCGTAACCAGCAGACAATGTAAGTGCGTGAGACGAGGGCCAGGTGCCAGAGAACAGTAGGCTGCGCACAGAGACAATAGATTTGGCCCCCGCGATTGAGTTCAATCGACGCAGATGGCTTGTTCTAGCACTGCTGTTCGTGGTCACGGTCATTAATTTTATTGATCGGCAAACTCTCTCTGTGCTGGCGCCCGTCATCCGAGCGGCCTTTCATTTTTCCAACGAGCAGTATGGACGGATTGTTGCGGCGTTTCAGTTCGGCATGATGACTGGCGAGTTCCCGATGGGAGCCCTGATGGATCGCTGGGGAAGCCGTCTGGGGCTCTCGATCGCGGTACTCTGGTGGTCCTCCGCAACGGGCGCGCAGGTGTTTGCAAGGTCGGGCTGGCAGTTCGGCTGGATCCGATACTGGATGGGAACCGGAGAATGCGGAAACACATCCGGTGCGGTCAAGACGATTACGCGGACGTTTCCCAAGACCGAACGGACGCTCGCCATCGGGATATTCAACAGTGGGGGCATGGTGGGTGCTACGTTGGCGCCGCCCCTGATCGTGTACCTGCTTCACCGCTTCGGATTTCGTACCGCCTTTCTTGTCCCGGCTTTGCTAGGGATCGTGTGGCTCTTTGCGTGGTGGCTTGTCTACAAACAAGAGCCAGCCGAAGCGGCGCTTGCGCCTCACGAAGCGATTTCAATTAAGGAAATACTCTCCGATTCTTCTGCCTGGGCGGTGATGTCCTGCCGCTTCTTTATCGGCCCGGTCATTCAGTTTTACTGGTATTGGATTCCAAGTTACCTCTTCAGCGTAAGACACATGAGCTTGAGTCAAATCGGTCTGCTAAGTTGGATTCCGTTCTTCATGGGAGATGCCGGTGGAGTAGCGGGTGGATGGGCTGCCGGTTTTCTTCAGCGACGCGGGATGGCGGTCGCGCGAATGCGGCGCGTACTGATGTATGGCAGTAGTGTTCTTTGTTGCACGAGTTTCTTTGTGCCCTACTCCACTGGAATCGTCATGGCGCTGGCGATGATTGGAATTGCCGTCGCAGCAGACAATTTTTTGTCGGCGAATATGTACGGTGCCATTACCGACCTGTTTCCGGATCGCAAGATCGGCCGCGCGACCGGATTGACCGGCGTGGCTGGCGGACTAAGCGGGCTGCTGTTCCCGTTGCTGACTGGGCGTCTGGTGGACCACGTTTCCTATACTCCGGTTTTCGCGATGGTGGCTTTGATGCCGTTGGTCGGTACGTTGCTGTTGTTCCGATTGGGAGTGCGCTACCGAACGCTTGAAGAGCCTCGCCAGTCCAAGTTGGCCTAGGGCACTTGACAACCTTTTGCAATCGATTATAACGTAAGTAACACGTTTGGCAGGGGATAGAGATGAAGCGGTCCAATCTCATGATTGTGCAAGGAGGCGGGCCGACCGCGGTGCTGAATACAAGCTTGTCGGGGGTCATTTCGGAGGCCCAACGGCAGCCTGACATTGCACGAATTTACGGAGCCCGCTTTGGCGTCAAAGGCCTCGTTCACCCTGAACTGACCGATCTGACCGCTCTGATGCCTGCTCAATTAATGCGATTGCGGGAAACGCCGGGCGCTGCGTTGGGTACTTCGCGATATTGTCCTGGTGAAGGCGATCTGAAGAAACTCGCTGGAACCCTTCGAGACTATGACATCGGCTACCTTCTCTTCCTCGGCGGCAATGGCACGATGCGCGGAGCCGAGGTCGTGAGCACGTTCTGTAAGTCAGAAGGCCTGAGTATCCGCGTTGCCGGCGTTCCTAAGACGGTCGACAATGATATCGGCCTGACGGACCGTTGCCCTGGCTACGGAAGCGCGGCGCGTTACATCGCTTCCGTTACCCGGGAATTGGGAGCGGATCTCCGCTCTCTCCCTCAGCCGGTCACCATCCTGGAGACAATGGGGCGGAGCGTGGGATGGATTGCCGCGGCGGCTTCGCTGGCTCGGTCCGAGGAGGGAGACGCGCCGCATCTTGTGTATATTCCCGAACTGCCCTTCGAGTTGGATTCGTTTCTTTCCGATCTTGACCGGACGGTAACCAAGCTTGGCTGGGCAGTTGTTGTCGTGGCCGAAGGCATTCGCAACTCGGATGGAAGCCTGGTGTACGAAACGAACGATTCGTCGCAATCTGACCCATTGAAGCGTCCAATGACGGGCGGGGTAGCCCAGCACCTGGCTTCGATCGTTGGCCAGCGGCTTCGAATTCGCTGTCGCAGCGAAAAGCCCGGGCTCCTGGGGCGCGTTTCGATGGCTCACGTTTCGGCGCAGGACGTGGAAGATGCGGCTCTGGTGGGACAGGCAGGGGTTCAAGGATTGGTATCTGGCTCAAGCGACACGATGGTCGCCTTGAACCCATTGCAAGAGTCTGCCCTGGGCCCTGTGCGCCTCGTCCCTCTCGCCGAAGCCGGCGTGGATCGGCCGATCCCCCCACGTTTCCTGCAGGCGGGAGAAATTCCATTGTCCGACTCGTTTTTGGAATACGTACGTCCCCTGGTTGGGAAGCTAACTGAATTTCAACGACTTTAAAAAGCTTAGGAGTACACCGGAAATGGCAGCTGGAACACACGAAGCAGTGTCGGGAAAATCCGTTGGGGTTCTCATGTTTGGGCGAAAGCGTCCTGGATTTGACCAGGACTGGAGCGCCGAAGTACGCGAGGGATGCCGCAGGACGCTGGAGGGCCTGGAATTAGCCTGCGTCGGCGCCGACGAAGTCGTTCTGGACGACGAATCGGTGAATCGGGCTCTCGATGCCATTGAAGCAGCGAATTGCCGATCCCTCATTGTCATCCAGCCCTCGCTAGCCGACGGCCAGTATGCATTGAGGGTCAGCCAGCGCTGGCGCGGACCTGTCATCCTGTGGGCCACGCCGGAGCGACCCGGAGATGGGAAGGTCAGTTCCTGTTCGCTGGTGGGACAGCATTTGTGGGCGTCCATCCTTCGGCGGGCGGATCACCCCTTCGAATTCGTATACGGCTCATCGGACAGTGTTCGGGATGCACTGCGCCGGGCAATTTTGCTCTCCGACGTCATTCATCAACTCAGGACGGCCAAGATTGGAGCGGTTGGGACTCACGCGCCGGGATTTATCGACCTGGCTGTCGATCCGTTTCTCATTCGCACGACGTTTGGGATTCAACTTCAGCCGCTGAGCCTCCCTCAGTTTATTGAGCGCGTGCAATCCACGCCGGAGGTCGATGTGACGCGGGACTTAGATCGCGTCCGGTCGCTCGGGATCAAAGAGTCGGAAGGGAAACAGCCGGCCACAGATGAGTTGCTGGCGGTGAACTCCCGGTACTATGTCTCGATGCTGAGCCTGATGGGCGAGATGAATCTCGATGCATTGGCGGTGCAGTGCTGGCCGGAATTGCCGAACACGATTGGGCAGTGGCCGTACTTCGCGGTATCGCGCCTAAGCGCGGAAGGACATGCAGTTTCCATCGAAGGCGATATCGACGGAGCAATCGGGGCGCTGATCGGTCGCTGGATCGGCATCGGCCCCGGATTTCTCTCCGACTGGCTGGAGCACGATGCGAGCACCATCTTTTTCTGGCATCCGGGAATGGCGCCTCTGGATATGTGTAATGCGGTAGGGTGTGATGAGGAGCCGACACTCGGCGGACATTTCAATGGAGCCAGGCCCCTGGTCGTCGACGGAACCCTGAAAACTGGTTCGCCGGTTACAGTATCGCGGCTGTGGAACTGCGATGGCCGCTACCACTGGATGGCCTTCGAAGGCGTAGCGGTTCCTCCCAGACGCAATGTGACGGGGAATAGCTTGCTGGTGGAGGTGGATGGGGGCAATGTTCCTGACCGGTTTGAGCGCCTCATCCATCAGGGGCTCCCCCACCATGTCACAATCCATTATGGTCGACAAGCAGCATCATTCCGCACC